>Ga0247778_1000034_pt1 | contig 224072 bp, 253 predicted proteins | sample UWRJL049202B5_FD_179939 | JGI IMG/M metagenome (GOLD analysis project Ga0247778, IMG submission 179939) | Plant litter microbial communities from Arlington Agricultural Research Station in Wisconsin, United States - UWRJ-L049-202B-5 | ecosystem: Environmental > Terrestrial > Plant litter >...
TGTAGAAATACATTTTTTTACTAGAGGAAATACCTTTTCTTCTCTATAGAACTAATTCAATGCGCAACGAAAGGATGGATGATAGGATTCCGACCAATTTCTACGTTATTTCTGTTAGATGGCTCGGTGAGGATAGCTCGGAGAAGGCCGTGAAGATGAGTTCCGCACACGTGCAAAGTGTTGTACTCGCCCTGTAATTTTTGGAAAGCTATCTCCAAGGAGACTCTAAGCCTTACAGAAGGACACATTGAGGACTCTATGTACCTTTCACAGAGAAATTTTACTCTTGGAGTTAAAATTCAATGACCAAATTTAGACCAAATTAATAGGAAAAAAGCCGTAATTCAGCTACAGTTGTAATATATGAATTAGATCTCCTCTACTGTAATCGTACTGCTTCGTGCAGTGCGTTGCGCTGAATTGCGACATTTGCTGCCTCCTTTCATTTGGGCCCTGCGCTAGCGCGTTTCTCCCCCTTTTCAAACTTCCTCCTGCCATGCCTTCACCCACAGGAGCTCAAAGCGGGGCCATATAGGCCAAATCCGCCCCTTAATCTTCCTTCTAATATCGACGTGATTCGTGCTACCATAAATGACCAAATTTCGCCGGGTCTGGACCAAATGATCAATTCAGCAATGAGGTCTGAATTGGACTTACTTTGCTGTCATAGGACAGTATATTACGCTGAATTACGACATCAAGTCAAGTGACAAGAGTTTATAGGGAAGCCGTTATAATGGTGCCATTGATGACAAAATTTGTTACGGCAGTAGCTAACGAGAAGGAAGAACTTATACTAGGAGCTTAGTTTCCTTAGAACGTACAGCAGATCATTCTTCCCAAATGATGATTTAACGTACCATAAACGTGAGGTCCATTTACAGCAAGACTAAGCTGGTAACCAGATTAGCTATAAAATCCTTTGCACCTGGCTGCAAGCCTATCGTTTCTTCGTACTAATACTTGTTGGACTAAACCTTCAATCAATACGAGAAGTTCTCAGAAGTTCAATTCCATCAAACCATTGTCAATTTGCAGATTACTTCTGTCATAGGCCTCGTCGCCGCCTTTAATGCTCTTATTGGAGCTGCAGTCGCAACCCTCCTCGCGTCCACTGACATCGCAGATCGTATTGTTGCCAACCTGACTGTAAGTAACTCTGGGCCTTTGTTCATATGCTCCCCAATCACTTTGAGTTCCGTTTAATATACTCCTATTTACTACAAACATTTCTCAAAAAGGAAATAACACTCCCGAAACCTTCCTAATTAGGATGATACTGACGCTCCCGTGTTGCAGTGGACAGGCGTTATTGAAGGACATGAAATTGAATTACAAGGTCATGCTTCTGTTCGTTTTCTATCTATTTCTCTATCACTTTCTCACTAATATAAACTAGCAAGTTCTTGACCAATTGGAAGCTGCTTACCCGGCATCACTGAGCGGCTTTCCACTCGTGCAGTTGAGCCTGTAGCCCTCAAATCTCGCAACAAAGTACCACCTCTTTGCATGCCAGTTAAAGGTAAGATATCCATAGTATCTATTGTCTCACTAACGCGGAAGCTCTGATAACTCCAAAGGACAAAGCTGGGGAAACGGCTACTATGATGCTACCAATGTCGGAATTACTCAACTCGGGGCCATGTTCGGGGCCCATATTCAGATCCGAATTCATGGCAAGACCTGCACTAGACTCGCGTGCAACTATGAAAATACTGTGCGTGGTGGACTGACCACCGAATGGTATCCGAAATGGGGCGGTTCGGAAATCATCCTTTGCAACGATGTAAGTACTATCTTCTGAATCCGTCACCCATTACCATGCGTTTTACTTACTCAATACTTTATCCAGAACCCGTTCACAATCGAGCCAAATGGGGCGTACATCATCTCTTACGCACAGGATATTGTCAACCAGTACACCGACAAATCACACCCGGTTTGGGAGAGTGGTGGCCAGGAATTTGATACTGATAACTACAACGTTATTGTGAAGTTGGACGCACATGGGTGCCCGTGATTTGGGGGAAGGAAATTTTGGGTTACGGGATCATGATCATAGCCAAAGTGTGGGCGAGCTTTGCTCCACTTTGGGAAAGGTAATAGGTTTTGGTTACTACCAAAAACGCAATATGAGACAAAATCTCATGCTGGCAGTCAAAGTTAATATCAATGGGAGAATGTTATTAGCCAATTATACACCGATGTGGCTATGAAGGCCTGCGGGGAAGCTATCTATCTATGCTAGCGTGAAAAGACGACTCCTTTCTACCTAGGTACCTAGGTATCTGCTAATCCTCAGTGCTCCTCTGGTACTGCACTTATCAGCCGAATATCTCTGCGCCCACGTTGGATCTCAAAGAAATGTAATATCGTAGGCTAACAAAAAGAAGAATTTGGTCCCTCATGTTATGATCTCCCCGAACCTCTTTTTGAAAACCCCCAATAATCCTCGAGTCAAGTAATACAAAGTACCACGAATCACGAATTTCAATGACACCCGCGCTTTTCATCCCCACGGTGGCGCCCACGCATGCATGCATCCAGACACACACATCTCAGCCGCCACGCGCACTCCCTGTTCCCAAGACACCAATCCATCTCCCAAATTTTGCCTCTTCGGCCGTCCCCGTCCCCACTCCCCAAATCCAGACCCCGTCCCGCAGCTGACAAGGGCTAGCTCCCCTAGCTCCCTCCAATCGCCATCGCGTCTCTCACTCATCCCTGCGAAAACGTGCAGAAACTTTCTTTTTCTCTGCCCCGCACATCCTTGGCACCGTCCTCAAAAACCTGCCCTCCCACCTTCTTCACACTATTTCTCACTCAACTCTTCCTCACTTCTACAAGCTGATATTTGGCAGCATTGACACGAGAGTCAATGCAATACCAGAACAACCGGTAACATACCAGCGAGCGACTTGAAGTCTTTGCGCTTGCTGCACTAGGGGACGTTAGAAAGACTTGACCTGCGCGCGATAAAAGACCCCACCCACGATAACTACGAATTTTCTCTTCGACCACGACGAAATCGCCCACCACGGATTCAGAAACGAGACCGCTTGTATATAGTTCTTCTTCATCTTCTTTATCTTCTTTGCTTTCACACCATTCGGACGAAAGAGAGGGAGCAAACATGGCGAAATCAACGGGCATCCAAACCCACACCCACCCCGTCGAGGGCGAGAGCTACAAGGCGAATGATGGGCTGGAGGGCAGTGGCAGTATGGAGATGCGGAATGAGATGGGAGAGGAGGAGGAGGTTGATGCTGTAGTGCTTGAGCAGGGGATTCAGGCGTTGGAGAATAAGGGCAGGAAATGGTATGCCTATTTGTTGACGAAGGATTTTTGGATTGTATTGGCTATTGGGTATGTTGCTTCTCTCCTCTGATCTATATGGCACATTCGAATTGGAGTTGACGGAAATTTGCAGGCAAATCCTTGCCCTATGTATCACTGCCACGAACACTTTCTCGACCCTGCTCGTCAACAAGGGGACTTCGATCCCAGCTTTCCAGACTCTGTTCAACTACGTCGTTCTCACGGCTCTCTATACGACATATACAATCTACAAATATGGACCGAAGAAATACTTCAAGTTACTGCTGGTTGATGGGTGGAAATACATCATCCTCAGTTTCATGGACGTCGAGGGGAATTACTTCACCGTTCTCGCCTACCGCTACGTTCGTCCTACCCTCCCTCTGAAAAACGTCAACTAACAGACTTCTCCATAGACCAACCTCCTCTCGGCCCAATTAATAAACTTCTGGTCCATAATTTGCGTCGTGATTGTCTCCTTCCTCCTCCTCAGAGTCCGCTACAAGATCGCCCAAATCGCCGGTATCCTAATCTGCTGCGGCGGCATGGGCCTCCTCCTCGCATCCGACCACATCACTTCGGGCACCGGCGCATCGACCCCCACACAAGTCAAAGGCGATATTTTCGCTCTCATCGGAGCCACATTCTATGGTCTCTCCAACGTCTTTGAAGAATGGTTCGTCTCGAAACGGCCAATGTATGAAGTTCTCAGCATGCTAGGTCTCTTCGGAATAATCATCAACGGCATAACAGCCGCCATCTTCGACCGCTCCTCCTTCCAATCCGCTACCTGGGATGGCCAAGTCGGCGGTTACATCGTCGGCTACACACTCGCACTTTCTATCTTCTACTCACTGGCACCAATCATTCTCCGAATGGCATCAGCTGCATTCTTCGATATTTCCCTACTTACCGGGAATTTCTGGGGTGTCATTATCGGGATCAAGGTTTTCGGATACACGATTTACTATTTGTATCCGATTGCGTTTGTGATGATTATTCTCGGGCTGGTGGTGTACTTTTTGGCGGGCAGTATGTTGGGGGATTCGAAGAAGCCTTGGTTGGGACGGTACCAGGAGGAGGGAGTTGTGGGCGTGGGAACGGCGAAGAGGAAGGCTATTAAGGAGGCTAGGAGGGACGGTGTTGTTGCTGGTGCAAATGTTTAGGTGGCAAGAGGGTCCGCGGGGCGTGGTTGCGTTGGTTTCAAGAGGACGTGGGTATCTGGCAAGGTTAATCGGTGGGATATATGAAGCATTTAATTACGAATGGAGAATGAGGGTATTCAAATATTTTCCCCGCACAGGAACTCTGCGAGCATATCATCCCACCTCAATACATGTGCCCCTCATTCTCTATAACGTCCAAGTTGGACGACCCAATTCACCACCGCTCTTGCTCTCATGTCCCATGATATTTAAAATCCCTTCATCCCCTTTCAATCCAGTATCAAGTGACCAAAAAAACCGGGCAAGCTTCTTCAGGGCTCGCGTTTTGAAGTCAAGGCTCCGTTGTCACACTTCTTCTATATTGGCAGGCTTTTTCATCCTCTGCTCCGTTCGGTGGGATACATAATGGGAACGAGTGATTGAATGAAATATGGCAATGACAGCAAATAATAACTCGACACTTTTTATCTTGGGCTTTCAAAACTTGCGGGAAAATGTGAAAAACGGGAGGTGAATGGATCATCTGAACACCTAAAGCAGAAGGTGTGGCATCAATGTTGATAGTCATTCAGATTCCAGTCCCATGATCTGTTTTCTCGGCGGTGCTATTTTACTGCCGAGTTGTGGAATAATGGGATGTGCTCTTTTTATAGACGCATTTCTATGGCGTTTCATAGATTCACTTACCATTTTCTCCAGGCTTATCATAGTGCAGTGCAGGCAGGGTATAAAGACACTCGTCGCTACAAAGTTTCGGGTATGAGCAAAAAGCTGCAATTATCGAATGCTTCATGGGGGAGTAGACTTGGGGAGTGGTAGTTACCCTTTTCTGTTTTTTCTTTAATAGCTGGATGTTCTTCCAGTCTCGTTTCTAGTTTGCGTGGGCTTTGGTGGTGAAAGGCGGGGGTGAGTGAGTTGGGCGACAGCAACGATTAGTTGAATGAATGGAGTTCTTGACCGCAAACTCTCTGTGCTTTAGGGGAGGTGAATGGATGGATACTGGACATTAAAAATGATGTACCTGCCAGAGATTCTTCTGATGTGCCAAATCTTGTGTTTCTAAGGAGGGGCAAATGATACTCCACTCGGAATAGCGTATTCTCTGTGATGATTTAACTTGGTATGACCCCGCTAGTCTGGTGTATCAACGAAACATTTCAAATTTTAATCTTCCTGTCTCTGCGAGTTCATCTGAAAGTATGCCGATAGATCAAATTTCCCACGACCTTGGATTGTAGCTCGGCCGAATTCTGCAGCTGGGTAATAGGAATTCCCGTGGCCGGCGGTGCAAAGGAAAGTAGTGAGGGGTGGAGTTGAGCAAATCAGATGTCGATGATCTCCCGGAATGTGGTGTGAGGGCCGTTCCGCCCGTTGAATCTTGCCGGTAGTTACATCCCGTCGCCAAATTGATTGTAACGGTGATTCGAATGCCGTTTGAGTCCGATCTTGGCTCGAGGTTAATTTAAACTGCTCTAACTCTAAAAGGGAGTATGTGAGCTTCCTCGCAGTGACAGGGCAAAAGTCCGACTGGTTTGTATGATTTTGTATCTTTCAGTCTCGATACGCTGCATCATACGCACCCTGAATGACCAACGCAACGCGACCGGAAACCCCGATATCCCGTTCTTTTCTCCAGAATATTTCCTCTACAGTTTATAAAAGACATCGTGAAGCGCTTTTTTAGAGCTTTTCCTTGTGTCTATTTGAACATCTGCCACTTTCACTCTCCATCGTCATGGAGAACACCTTCTCCCCACTCACGAGTCCGCTGTTACTTTCTAGCACAGCCGGAATCCTCACATACGCCCTCTTTCTCATTTATCACAGCGACAAATTTCTCTCTTCCCTCCTCAAATTCCTGAAATTCGGCCGCGAAAGCACCACCCGCTTTGGCGCTCAAGCACACTCAGCCATCGAAGATGGATACTACAAAGAGGTAACAGCTGCAAATCCCCTACTCAAAAGATATAGTGTTTCCTAATTACTGAAACTCAGAGCAAAAACGGCAGTTATTTCACAGTCAGGGCCCCGCATGCAGATTATCTCGTTATCCCACCCAAGTTTGTCGATTTCGTGAAGAATCTCCCAGAGAGCAAGGCCAGTTTTCAGGGAGATATTGAAGAGAATACTTTAGCTCCATACACGTCCTTGGGATACCATTTGGATATCGTGGCTAGGAGCACGCGAACGGACTTGACAAAGCATTTAGGTATGCTACCCCACAATTCAATAGTGCCAGGCTGTTTGCAATCGAGTTAATGCTAAGTTTTTACAAGGTGGTATTATGCCGGAGCTACTTGATGAGACGCAATATGCGCTCTCAACCGAGCTTCCTGATTGTGATAAAGGTATGTTAGAGAGAAATGTGAGGCGCGGAACATAATTGACATTTTTACAGACTGGGTTCCGATAAAGCCTTTTGAGAATGTGCTGCGGATTGTATCGCTTGTTTCTGGAAGGGTTTTTGTCGGCCCGCAACTCAATCGTAATGAAGCGTACATGGAGTCGACTATCCAGTTTACTGTGCAAAGTACTATGGCGGCCCATGGTGAGTGAACGTGGTGTGTTTTGACTGTGTCATTGGGGTTCGGAGAAGGTCTCGAGCTGGTTCGTTTGAAGTGTCTTCTGATATGCTTTGGATTTTTGGAATTTCATTATGATACCCCTATTTCATGCTTCTTTCGTATTGGGCAGTGACTAATTCGAGAAAAATACAGCTTTACTGGAATTTCCGAGCTTTTTGCGCCCCCTTATTCAGTACGTATTGCCCAGCTCAGCCCACAAGATCCCCCAGTGGCATATAGGCTCCAGGAAATTGCATACGACGGCGGCTGTTCCAAATTTCAATGACCTGGTGGTGGAAGCTCAAGCACTTACAGCAAGCTGACTAGGGTTCCTTTTGAAGGTATTTCACTCCCGCTCTCCAAGAATGCCACCGCCACAGGAAAACAGCCCAAGATCTACTGAGACCATTGATAGCTCAGCGCCTTGCAGCAAAGTCTGCCGGTCAAGAACCAATACAAGACATGTTGACTTACAACATACAAAACGTCCCGAAACAGGACCCTGCAGTTATAACTGCAGCTCAACTATTTGTCAATTTCGCTGCTATCCACACGACCTCCAACCAGCTGACCAATATGCTTTACGATCTGGCGGCTCACCCCGAATATCACGAACCTCTGCGGCTTGAAATTGAAGAAGTACTCGCCTCGGAGCCTGAGCATGTTTTATCTAAGGGTTCAATGCCGAAACTCCGCAAACTTGACAGTTTCATGAAGGAGACTCAACGTTGCTATCCGCCTGCTCTTGTAAGAATTAGAGACATCCGTTCCACTTAAATTCCACTATTTAACGCTGTTACCAATCTCAAACTCGCCTTGATTACTCAAGCCGTACTGACTTCTGGAACTCTGTCAGCTGAGCATGACCCGCAGAGTCAACAGTCCGATCTCACTACCCGATGGCCGTATCCTTCCAAAAGGATCCCATTTCGCCGTTGCAAGCAGCCAGATCTGCAGCGATCCAGAAATGTTTGAAAATCCGGATGAGTTCGACATGTTTCGTTTCGAGAAACTGCGGAGTAAACCGGGGAATGAGAATAAATATCAATTTGCCACTACGAGTCTGGAGAATTTGGCATTTGGACATGGGCCTCATGCTTGGTTAGTCTTTTTCTGTTTGTTTTCTTTGGAAAATGTTTATATTGCAATACGAGACTGGAAGACTGACATTCTGGTGGCGTTTGAAGCCCGGGGAGATTCTTTGCAGGTAATGAGATTAAGATAATTATGGTGGAGTTCTTGCGTGGGTACGAGGTCAAATTGCCTCCTGGTGCGGAACGGCCAAAGACCGTTATGCATGGAACTAATTGTGCTGTAAGCACTACCGCAGAGATTTTAATTAGGAAGAGAGCTTGATCAGAGTTTGATTCACGTAATTTTCTATATTTGAGGCTATTCTATCTCTTGATCAATGGACGCGTCGGTAGTGTTAGCATTTGGAAATTTAGGAAACGCGAGTGAATTGAGATACTCCGATTGAATGTGTAACATTCGGATGAGAGGCCCCAAGAATGTTCCATCTTCAGTGAGCTATTTATTTTAAAAGTAAAAATAATCCCTTGTTTGGATCCGTCTACTCCGTGTTGCGTCATGTGTTATGGGAGATTATTATGGAATTTCAATGGAATCCAGGGTTTTGTCTAATAATGCTAGGAATGAGTTCTTAGATTTATTAAAACGGTATGCATCATGGATATTCTCTGAATCTCTTACCTCCCTACTACTCTGAAGGGTTCTTCAATCAGACATGCCACTATCACGCTTGCCCTTATACTTCATCTGATCCTCTCTCGGGCCAATCTTTTGCATTAAGCAACATTTTGCTATTCCAACACCATCAACATCTTCCTGAAAACATCGAAGTATTTTTCAGCCGTATCCTAATTTCTGAAAACCAAAAGTGGGAATTGAATAGACCCTGAGAATTCTTGGCAATTCTAGACCACGGACATACGCACACGAACGTCGTATGTTCTGGTACATATCAGATTTTCCGGACACGCCACTGAAGCAACATTTCGCAAACTCGAACTCATCCAATGCGCCATTGAAATTTCTACCAGCACTCGTATCCTGTTCAATGCTTGGCATTTGTCAATTACCCCCTATCATTTGTCACATCCTGGTGCATCTGCCGGCTAATTAGGTGGAGAGCGCCGCCTGGGCGAGCAGCTGAACAAAGTAAACAATAAACATTATATATTGGATTGTTACATTGTCGTATTTTGTGTAGTATATTTTACGCCTCTTTCATTTAGAGTCGGCATCGAATCATGCCTTGCTGATGGAAATGAGGGGAAGTGTTGGATTAGGAAGACTACCTAGAGGCCGCGAATCGATTTAAAAATGGTAGGCTTCCCTGCTGTCAAAGCATCTTTTCTATCTCTATTCATCTTAATTTGAAGACCAAGAACATTAACCTTGAAAAAATTCCCGAAACTCAAGCCATAATCATGAAGTTCCTCGCTTCCTCCCTCGTCCTCATCGCTCCTCTCGCCGTCATCGCCACACCAGTGCCAGCCCCCGATCTTGCCGTACCAACCCCAATCACAGGAGACTCTGTAGCACTTGTAGGCAGATCGCCCGCCGAAATCTTCACTCGCAGTGACCAGTCCTGCAAGATCATCCACGATGACGGGCTAGTAAAGTGTCGCACTGGCCCTGGATTTGACTATGATCCCAATTACACAGTGACACCCGGATCCACCTATGTTTTCCACTGTTACAAGTCGGGGGATTGTTATAAAGACAATTGGTGAGTATTATATGTATGGTTTTGTGGGAAGAAATCACTAATGCATTAATAGTACCTGGGATAAGATCAATTTTGTGGACAATGGAGTTAAGAAGTCTTGTTATGTTAATGGATACTATACTGATGATCATTGCACCGCTGGTGAGTCTGTAGCATTTGATATTTGTAGAGTTTTCCTGACATAGTGTCGCAGCTCGCCTTGGAAAATGCTAGTTTCTAAGCAAACCTCGAGAGTCGATCGATCAATCTCAAAATTGGACGGGGGAAACTTTTCTTCTTACTTTTTCAATCAAGTAGCAAGAAAATCGATAGATTGCCCGCCGGAATTGCATGGCATTCAGCTTCAAGGTCCTATGTTTTGGAAGTAGGTAAAGTTGTTACTTTTCTAGATTCCGGCTTTCCATTAAGCTTTTGTCAGCCTCCGGCGAAAATTTAATATCATCGATTATCTAAAAGTTATTCTAGTCTTGACAGTATTTCTTTTGATGGTGCAGTGTAGACACCCAAGATTCATGTTGATCAACTTTTCTATGCCTCTTTCGATACGAAAACGTTCCATGAAGGATTGATAGCGTGAACGAGTGAGAAGTGGGTACAACGGGCGACAACACATCTTCCGTTTCCATCTTGAGCGATTCGCGCACCCTGGAGGATAACGAATGTAGGTGCCACTTCAATTCGACCACAAATTAGTTCCTTCGATTCTCCCCACCAATATAACAAATGATTTGGTTTGACTCGGAGTACAAATTTAGAGATAAACCATTCATCTTTCACTTCTGACTATCTTCGGACTTGAAGAATATATTTCGAATTCTGTTACAGGAAGGTCGTTTGTGGTGGCGTTATTATATTCAATTTTCAACGCTACTACAGAATATGTCTCTTTAACAACAGTTATTTTACCTCTAGAAGTGTCATATTGCAAGGACAAGGTTGAACCATTTCACTTGAGAAAAGCTCGTGTCCCTTTTCGCAGCTTTTACGAATATGAAACCCCCTTTGGATAGTTTGGGGACTTTGTCGAACATTTTTAAAATGAACCCTCGAATCTAGTGAATCACAGTATTCCCTAGTGAACTAGAATACTGAAAGCCTGGCGATCTACTAGGATCATTGCGACCACCATGCTGCATTTAATATGGATATACCTCCGCAGATAGTTCATTCGGGCCTACGTTGTACCTCTCACTGACGATAACCAATGCAACCGCGTCCCTCTACATGCTCGAACTCGTGATCAAGAATACTGGTACTGTTAAGTTACACAAGACGAGGTGAGGATGAGATGGGTTGGAAACTACTAGCGACAAAAGAGACAGGATGCAGATGCAGGAAGGGAAGGGAATATATACATTCATTCTGCAGCCCGAACCACACGCTTGATGATTTCAGTGGAATCCGCCGCGTCTGGAAGACAATGATTTTTTCAATCAAAAAAGTCCTCGCTTGTAGTGTCACACCATTCGGCAGCCCGATGCAGTCCAATGCAACAACCTGCTGATACTAATTAAGAGTAAACTTTAAATATCTTAAGTATGGATTTGTTCTCTCAAAGCATGTTCTTGAAGCGCTTGCCAAGCACGGAGTTGACTGACTGTTGAGGTACAGAGCATGCTGATTCGTCAATTTTCCTTTCCGATGCATTACACATTGATCTTCAAGCCATGTCGATAAGGCTGAGTATCATACCACAAACAACGTTACTCCAGCTTACGGAAGTTAAAACACCAGACCCTAGAGGTTTTTCATAGACCAAGGTCAGCAGCTCTTCTGAGCCGACATACCTTCCATTATCCAGCATACAGTCTAACCTGTGGCTCAACAGCTGACCTACGTCTGGTCAGTCTATTTCCCCGTTTACAACATATATGACACTTGACATCAAAAATTTATGCAGGTGATGCAGAAATACCTGGAACATCCCACTCTCATGCAAGCTCGATCTCAAAGAATGCTCTCGGATACAGCACGAATTGTCACGAAGTAGCATCCGTCACATGCTTACAAATCGTTCAAGGCTTGTAACCTCATCAACGGTCTTTGTGCCGTCCCATAGATTTTTGATTAGGGTGTAAAATATTACGCGGAAGCCGACCACGTCGACTTACCTTCAATCAATAGCGTTGGCGATACAGTTGCTCGGCTCGAATCAATGTGACATCTGACCACTGGTGAGGCGTTGCGGCGGACTATTGTATGCATGCAGTAAGATCGGGGCAATAGAGGCAGTGCATTGAAGAGTCCTGAAAGTTGGCGATGTCTGTAGGGATAGGAGCGAGGTGGATGGGTGGCCTGTCTGGTGACATGGTATAAATACTGGCTCCTGATCCCTTCATTGTGTCTCGGCAAAGACCATTCACATAACAAGAATCATTGCTGTTGTTTTTTCTCCTCACACTCGAAATTATCACATCAAATTTGCATCATGAAGCTCCACTCTGTTGTCCTTATAGTTGCTGGCCTTATGGCGACTACCACGCAGGCGGCCTGTCAGTGTTACGGCGTGACTAACCCTGGCTTATATTGTGGATACTGCAGCCAAGTCATAAGTTGTGAGTCTCCATTCTTAGATCTTCGAGGAAAGTAGAACTTAAACCCCGCTAATCTTGACAGGCGGCGAAATCACAGACAAGGGCTGCGGAGAACACGCCTACCAGTGCGCCACAAGTGGTGGCTGCAAAGATCTCGGCAACAGCCCTTCGCACTGCGGCCTATACCCATCGGTACGATATTGCGATGGCCGTGACTCCTGGTAGGGATGATTTGATGATGGTTAGTGGTTCATTATTCGTTTTACAAGCATGCCTAACATTTACCCATATCAGAATACCGCTCTTCCTTAATTGACTTCGTTGTTCGACTCCGCAAGCGTTCGGTGTGGACTGTTTCATTGAAGCCGATTTGGAAAATGAGGTGGGAACTAAAGATAGCACCCTCTTTGTGTTGAAATAAGGACTGTGTGTCTCCTATTTGCTCTATTTCAATATGTTCAGTAATCACGCTGCCGAGACAGCGTCGGACGCGGAGCCTTATCCTAGCGTACAGAAAAATGAATGAGACATTCATTTATTGACTTTTTGAATTGAAAGCAGAGGCTTTTCCTCTCCGATTTCGTGTTTGGGATATGAATGTTGATGATTGGCTGCTAATTGAACAAAATCCTGCACAAGGTAGAGGAAAGAACAATTATACCGAAAGCTTATCTAAGTTCGGATACGCCTGGCGTATTACGTATTACTTTAATACTCGAATTGGTCGGCATCTAAAGACGTTCCAAATTTGTCCTAAGCCCTGGTCATATGAGGACTGCTCCGAAACCCCGACCATATCTCCAAATTCGATTGACGACGGGATCATTGCGTCGGTTCAAAATTGTTCAGCCAAGCCATATCCTCTTTCCCAAGAAAAAAGCTATCGGGATCGAATGCCATATCCTGGAAAACATCTTGAAAGTCTATATTTGATAGCCCTTCTGACGCAGGATCTTGGCCACTGACAGGGTGACAGTTATCGGAAATCCTTGACGCCAGCGTTTGAAAGTTGGCGACACATTGGTGGATAAATGGACTAAGATGCTCATGAGCACGAAGTGTCGACATAGCCCGGTTCCAAGAGAGTGATACCGCAGGCGTAAATAAGTCAGCTCGCAGCATTGCAGCGACTAGTATCGTGCTTGCGACATGAAGATAAAAGACACGATGCCACCAAGAGAGGATGATGGTGATACTGTCGGGCTTTTGTTGCTCTAAGACTAGGTTTATCATCTTCTGGGCATTTTCGACGCAAAGTGATGCACAGTTTACGAGGAAGCGGTCTTCTAGACCTAGGTCGACCGAAGGATTCGTTGAGACTTGAGATTGTGAGAAGCAAAAACGGGCTAACATTGGTCTAAAGAGAAGAATGCGACCATGATGTGCCCTGTAACAATTATTCGTGAGCTTTTTGTGTCGGATGAAAAGTTCAGACATGGTACCTAGAGTGTTATGAAAAGGTTTCAATTCGACTTACCGAAGAAAAAGCATGACCACCTGCCTATGCAAGACTTCGTCGCCACTACTTTGAGATGCATCAAGTCTAAGAGACCGAGGGAGGCTCCTCTCCCATCTACTGAAGCATTCATCCAGCCGTAGCACCAGGCTGGAGTTCTCGGCATTCTGGAATAGACGTGGCAAGCCTAAACTATCTCCGAAGCTGCTCCATGTAGGCATCTGTGTGAGTATAACGTGATTGGAAACTTCATATAGCTCAAGCGCTTTGGTGAAATAATAGGCATAGGGGACAGAATTTGGAAATTCGGCGCATTCGACGGCTAGGGTTGAGCTGACAGTAGGCGGTAGATCGGTAAACGTCACCGTTGAAGTCCGTCCGAGTGCCCATGATATTCCCCTAGACGGATTATTAGCGGCTGTAAATCAAATGTACAAGTGCGGTCTCATTTTGCACCTGTCCACAAAGACACAACATTGCTATACTGAAGTTACTATATGTTTCTAACAAAAGCTTGAGGGCATGAGGAGTTAAGCTCTTGAGTCAACTCCGAAGACATGACCCAAGAGCTCGCGACCTCAATGTCCAGGATGGAACAGCTGGTTATCAGACATACCCATAGTCGTCTCCTCAGCCGACCATCACGACTGATAGTTGGGGACGGCGGCCCCTCGAGTGTATGAAGACCAAGGCTTTGAGCTATACGCATGGCAGAGCCCGCTGTCATCCAAGTTAGATGTGGATTATCGGAGCACTGCAGATATCGACTCATGAGAAGTAAACACTGAACAAGTTCAATAGACCCTGGCTCCCAAACAATGCTTTCAGGGCGCAATAATCCCCACGCTCGATGGAAGTACGTGTTACTTGCTTCATCTCTCTGCTCTGGCGGTAGATGTTCTTGTAACTGCGTAGATAAGGCAAAGACCGTGTTCAGAGAACCTAAAAAAGCACGCTCGTCACTTTCAAGCGATGTTCCAACAAAAAGCGCTTGATATGAATGAGAGAATCGTTCTTCATCCAGAATCGGCTCCAAAGGTTGTATATGCTGCCAGTATAGGTCCATTAGTCGGTCGGCCTGCTTGCGTGGAGGCAGTACGTTGTCTACGTGATGGACAGCACCACTGGAAATTCGGTGTGGAGACAGCAATCCAAACAATGGAGCATTTGTCAACGGAATTAAAATTGGTCTTTCACTCGAAGAAAGACCTAGCCTTGCGTCGATCGCAGCTTTGACCTCCCCAGCAAAGGCACCGCCGCAGTTGGCTTCTTCCGGTCTGGTCCCATCGACTCTTTCCGAGCTTGCCGGTGTGGGAGTGCTACGCAAAAAGGGCTGCTGAGGTGTGGCATTACTCAGTCTTGGGCCATTATAAGTGCAGGTCCTCCGCAGAGCATCCTTCTTCTGGCAATGGCCGCATGCTAACGTTTTTCGTCAGACTCGAGACATAGGCGGACGCCAGAGGATGAAGAGAGAAGAAGGTATTTTCACCTGGGCGAGCGCCATCACATTTAATCTTTTTAGAGCGACAGAATTGACATGCGATGGTAATCTTCAGTCGCTTCGCGCGTGGGGTCATCCCTGGCTTCTGTGGCTGTGGACGTGATGACATGGAAAATTGCCGGCACTGAAGTCTAGGTATCAATGGCAGGACTCAAATTGATACAAACTTCATGAAAAAAGTAAGAGGGGCTGATTATGATGTGAGATGGAGGCGGAAGAGCAAGACCTGGGCAGATATGTGATGTCGACGTCTTCCGAAAATCCGGAACCGCTTGTCATTGGCTGGGGGCCGGAAAACCAAAATAGGGGAATAAGACAGATCTTAGAGCATGGAAATGCCAGTTCAGAATTAATCCCTCTAAATTCAGTTTATAATCCCATTGATACATTTATTTTAATCGAACTCAGTGAATACCTGCGTAGTATGGAGAACATACATACTCAGAGAGCTCTGGCCAATCATGCGCCGTTCCGAGAACCCTCCGAGACAGAACATCCAATCTTATTTACACACAGCTACAGCGTCTTTGAACAAAGACTATACAAATACAAGATCAAGGCAAACGCCTATTCACGCAAGAGTTTTAAGATCACTGACTGCTATCAAAGAGGAAATCTGGTTGCAACATTTATACCTGGAACTTTAAAATGGAAGGTGCATGCTCCGACTTGAGGTTGAAACCGCGCTCCTGGTGGACAGTAAAGGGCACTAATTTTGAATGTGCCACGCCCGAGTGTGACATTCAAAATGGAAAATAATTAGTGCCGATTTTTCTGTCCATCGCGAGCCGCGTCCTGTGACAATGCGCCCGTGTCGCGCGCAGAGTGTCATAATTAGACTAGGTTTCTACCAGTCCTAGATCTCCAAGATTACCTAACTTTCTCTGCTGGGACTGCAAATTTCAGATGACTCGGTGGCATGGCAGTCGGGTTGATAAGGAGGCCAATAGCATGAGGATCCGAGAAGTGAGCGTCAATCCCGAATATTCGGAATTCTTTCTTCCGTAAGTCCTCTCCGGAAAGCTTATTAATGCCGAATACGTACCTTGAAAGCAAGCATATATAATAAAATGAAAGCGCAAGTTATTTCGCACTGGACAATACTTTTTCCGACTCCATTCTTGCTACCATGGAGAAGTTCAACGCCAAGTATCTGCCATCCCAAAGCAAACATGAGAAGCAAGAAAAGTATCAAGCGGCAAATCAACGTGCGGAAGCTCATGAATCAAATCCTTACCTCGGGAGCGGCACGCCAGAAGACCCTTTCGTTGTCGAGTTCCTCCCCGGCGACCTTCACAATCCAATGAACTTCTCCACCGCGAGGAAGTGGTTGATCACCGCCATCGGGACACTATCAGTCTTCGCCATCACGCTCACATCTTCGGCATACTCTGGCTCAGCGGAGGAAATTATATCTGAATTCAACGTCAGCAGCGAAGTATTCGCACTCGGTATTGCGCTCTTCGTGTTGGGTTTTGCTGTTGGCCCCGCCTTATGGGCGCCATTATCAGAATTGTACGGGCGGAGGATTTTGTTCATCACGACGCATGCCTGCTTTGTAGCTTTTGTTGCTGCTTCTGCTGGCTGCAATTCAATGGCGTCGTTGTTGGTTTTCAGGTTCTTGAGTGGCACATTCGGCGCATCGCCCCTTACGAACTCGGGTGGAGTGATTGCAGACCTTTTCCCGCCTGCCCAGCGCGGCGTTGCTATGTCTATCTTTGCTGCGGCGCCTTTCTTGGGACCTGTTCTCGGTCCTACCATGGGTGGCTTCATTGCAATCAGCGTGGGATGGAGATGGGTGCAAGGAGTTTGCTGCGTATTCATTGGAATTGTCTGGTTAGTGGGCAGTTTCCTCATGCCTGAAACTTATGGGCCGGTTGTCCTGCACAAAATAGCGAAACGGAAGTCCCGAGAAACTGGAAAAGTTTACGTGAGTGTAATGGAGGTCAATAATGGCAGTGTCAGGTTCTCTGCAGTTTTCAGCAAAGCACTCAAACGACCCTGGATCCTACTTTTTCGAGAACCGATTGTCCTGATTGCCTCAACTTATATGGCAGTTTTATACGGAACTATACACATGTTCTTAGGCGCATTCCCAATAGTTTATCAAAGCATGCGAGGGTGGAACGAAGGTATTGGTGGGCTGTCGTTCCTTGGCCTTGCTGCTGGCATGATCATCGGACTCTTCTACACCATCATCGACAACACACGTTACAAGAGATTGGGCAAAACAGCAACGCCAGAATCTCGTCTGCCTCCTTGTATGGTTGGCGCCCTTGCCTTACCCATCGGGATGTTCGGCTTCGCGTGGACAAATTATCCAAGCATCCACTGGTCTGCTAGCATCATTCTCTCATCCCCTTTTGGGTTTGGCTCTGTGCTTGTTTTCATGGGCTGCCTCAACTACTTATTGGATTCCTACACCATCTACGCAGCATCTGTACTCGCAGCCGGATCAATGCTTCGATCGTTCTTCGGGGCATCATTTCCGTTGTTCACAACGCAGATGTATGCGAACCTAGGTATTCATTGGGCTAGTTCCATACCGGCTTTTCTAACTGTGGCATGTTTACCTTTTCCTTTTGTCATGTATAAATACGGTGCAGGATTGAGGATGAAGTGTAAATATGCACAGGAAGCAGCGGTAATGATGGCGCGTTTGCAGACGGGGGCTCCTGATACCCTGGATGCGTTAGATGAAGATTCATCTTCTGGATAATCATGTTGGAACATCACTGGTGGTTTGTTGAGCAGTACTTGAAAGACTTTTTGTTTGTTTGCAGTATTCCGAGCCCGGGACGCTTGGTCATATTGATGCTATTTTAGAAGTGATAAGAGTTGCAAATCTTTAGATTGGATTATAGTATACATTGGTATTGTCCCCAAGTGAGAGGAGTTGAGTCAACCCGGTCTCGTAGATTTAATAGCGCAAATTATGCAGCGACAGATCTTTAGAATCTCCCTCCCCAACCGGAGCATTCTCCAAGTCCCAATTCATCGCCGACCAATCAATGTTATTGACATCTACATCTAGCGTCGCCATTTCAGAAGGCGCAGGGTATGCGGCCGACATCGCGTAGTCGTCTTGCCCGCCGAAACCATAAAGCGGGCCCATCGGTGCCGGGACAGAGGCGTTGATACTCATTCCCGTGACATCGTATTGCTGTCCTTTGATATAACCTTGATTCCTTTGCTCTACTTGTGCCACCTTCTGTCTCACGAGCAGTACAACCGTTGGCGTTACCGCAAAATCTCCCATCTGCTTGAAAGCTGTCTCACGAGCTTCCCAAGCCTTGAGAATTAGTCCAGTAAACATTCGGAAGAAAGGGTTATTTCCTAGTGGGTTCCCTGTCTTCTCTTCGTCGCCCCACAGAAACTGTACACGAGCGACGAAATTCTCACTCATAACTTCCCAGGCATATTCAGCTTGATCGGCGACCGGTCTCCTCTTGAGGGTTTGAAGGATTTGATTGTATGCCGGAAATGGGAAATAAATGTGAGCGAGCCACAAAAACCCTTGTGTAAGGGGAGAGGTCATGGTCTTTGTATCGCATTCAAGCATAGTGATAGCGTACGAAAAGGTAGAATCGCGCTGCATGTCCGGTTTGCTCGATGAAAAGAACGTCGAGCTAGAATTTGCGGCTAGGTGCTCCATAAATCGGCATTTGGCGATATACCCTCGAGTGGTCCATATCGTCATGAAATGGAGTGGGTTTTCTGGGTCACAAAATCGAAGGTACTTGTCCTCGATCATCTTTTCAAGGCTTTCTATCTCACCAGCTTCTGGAGTCGTACCTTTTGAAACGTCTTTTGCCACGGGCCTCAAGGCCGGACTATGAAAATCGAGGTGGAACCTTGTGTTGCGAACATAGTTGGCCAACTCAGAACGCACAACCGCGAATATTGCTTCCGTGGACGTCCCCTGAACCTGTGGGGGTTCTTTCATTTCCGAACGGAAATCGGAATCGTTCACGTTCAGAGGGACCCTGCAGTCCCAGGTCGGAATTAGAGTAACTGTTTTGTAGTCGGCCATCTCGCCGATGCGGGCGTCGTAGATTATGAGAGCCCACCAGAGCCTTCGGCGCATTTCGGCCTCGAGGGGGTTGCATTTAGCTAGCTCTGCTTCGTTGTGACAACCCATACGTTGCGCGATACGGACGGCAATACCAAGCATAGATGACAAAGATTGGGGAACCGTGCTGCCTTTGACAGAGATCTACAGTCCTTAGCAAACATACGAATATCAGGTCGACGAACTTACTAGGTAGAGAACTAACGCTGTCAGGCAGTCGCGGTCACCTCCTCGCAGAAATCCAGCATTCAATAGAGCTTGTTGGCAGCCAAACTGATACCTAGTCAAGAGAACTGCCTTTTCTGAGCTGAAAATAGCCTGGCAATCGTCCGCACTGAGATTAAGAACAGACATAGTGTAGATGCTGAACATGAGTGCCTCCAGGGCCGGTTCTATATTCTTGACGTTACCAATGGCTTCTATGATACGCGGCTGCAAGCTAGGAGTATGCGTCATCTTGAGCATTGGGTCGATATTTTCGAGATACAGCTGCCAGAGTCTAAATATCTGGACCGGCTCGGGATGCAAAGTGGAGATGTCGACGGATGTTGTACGCGAGCCAAATAGCAAGTCATCGTCGACTTGCCCGAACATTTCATCCCACGCATTTTTTATAATTACCTCACGTACATCATCATCCGAGGAATCGCTGCCATTGTCAGGGTCTCGGAACTACATCAAATCTTAGCAGTTGAAGGCTGTGTCACATGAGACTTAAACATACCTCCTTGTTCATGGCGTGCCACATATTTCTAGAACCGTCAGTTGTAGTAAGACGAATTATTAAATTGCGCTTACTTGAATTCGTATACTTTCTCCTCATTGCCACCTATCGAGGGTGATGACGCATCTCCCACGGCAGTCTTTGCTTGCTCATCGTCTGAATCATAGCCACCCTCAGCGCTGGGGGATGGTTTCCCAGAACCTGCGTCCGGGTGCAGTGGTTCAAACTTAATATTATGTTTACGGAGCAACTCTTCATACTTGCGCAGGCGTTCTAGAAGTTCTCGCTCAGGGAATCTTCGCTTGCGCCGGCGCGAGACCTGTGTTGCTGGTACACATTGTACCCGGGCTTTGATGCAATGTGCGCATGGATATTTGCGATCACACTTGACTTTGCGCTGTTGGCAAAGGACACAGGCAAGCACTCGCTGGGGCTTGGGAGTTTGGGACGCGCCTGGAGATTCACCTGGGCGCTTTTCGTCTTTCGCGGGGATGGTCGACATAGTGAAGCACACTTGGCGCGACTATGGATTCAAGAACATCATTGGGTAGTAGCCACGTTGGTTTCAATACGGTTGAGTGTGAAATTGATGAAATGGAGATGTTGTCAAGACTTTTGACTTTTGTCGCCTGATTAGGCAACACTAGTCCTGCGGCACGGAATTAAGCGCGGGGTGCAAAACTGTCATGATGCTTGTACCTGCTAAAGTTAGAAATGTGAAGAAATTCCCAAATTAAATTGAAAATCTAATTATTATAAGACTCAGTGGCCTCAAAAGTGAGTACACATAAGTAAGGTTGATTCTAACATGATAAATGAAGTGAAGTTTGCCAGGGCCTGCTGTGTGATAACCGTAAATTATAATACCCATAAACCGACCCCATACAATTTCAAAAACTCGGGGTTAGGGGTTAGTATTAGGGAGGATTAGGTTTAGTCCGGGGTCGAGGGGGCGGTGGGAGCCCCCCGTTGTGGATATGGAATGATTTGTGATAGATACCATTAATGGTGTTTATGAATACCATTGTTGATGGTTACCACACTGCAGGCCACTCCTTGGTAGACCCACTGTAGATTAGCGAGCTTGAAAGCAGCCCGCAGGTACCCCGCCCCTTGAAAGTGCAGTAATAGGGCACCAGGGGTTGAAATTTGTCATGTTTGTATCTCGGAATTGCGTTTCTCTCTTATGAGTTACAGGACTTCCTCAAAGACCATTTTTGGGGAGCTCATTGCGACCTTCCCCTAACGTCCATCGAATTCCTTATCCTCCCTAAATCCTCTGTTTAATCTCCGAAGAAAAACCATTTTTGACATTTGAGGAGTAGAAACTAGCCCCGTCACTCAGACATGCAACAGGGGGGCTCGGTCTGGAAGACAAGAGCGTCCAAAGGTCCCACTGGAGATTGAAAATAAGGTGGCTAAGACATGTGGCAAAGTTTCAACAGTTTGCGGAATGCGAGTTGAGTTGAACTAGAAAAGGCAGATAAGAAGTTCTTTTCAACGGATTCTATAACCCGTCGATCCAGGCACTGTCCATAAAATCTCGTTTGATGACCAAGAAGGGTGACCATCGGCAGCCAGCTGAGTCACATCAAGACCGGTTCAAATAGGTGGAACGGCGTCGGCGCGGTGTATGGCGCAATATCGCGGGATTTACAGACTTGATGGATACAGCAATGCGGCGCATGTAGCCTCGAAACACGCCGTGGTTGATATCAGCAAGGGTGCGGCTAAAGATGACTTAGAGGAGGATCCGAAGGGATCCGAACCGGTTGATATTAGACTACCTGGGTACCCGGCCATCATTGCTACACCCCCGATGATGGGTCAAATTGACCAGATAATGGCGAAAAATTACTATGAATGTGAGGCTTTGACACACAGATACCACCGCAAGGACGTTGCTCAAATTCGAGTCACATTTGTGAGCGGGATGGACCGGGTGGTGTATGGAGTTGATGGAGGCTGGACAATTTAGTTTTGCGAGTAGGTCGTACTTAGCAAATATTCTAGAACGGAAGTAGAAGGAAATTAAAGAAACTCTGTACCTGCTGACCCGGGAAGTAGGTTCATCGTCGAGGCTGATTCCGCTGGTGCCCTTTTGCCCCTTCTAGGCAACCGATTCCATTGGCTGGCCCAACTTCGCCCCGCGCTCCGCCCCCGCTATTCGAGCCTTGGCGGCAGCGACGACAGCCTCACTCTCACTCTTCATCTGACTTCACCAACAAACGCAGAGGCACAGGTATCATCCTGTCATTTTCCTTTCTGTATCTCTGCATCATACAGTATTATCATGCTACCCAAGTGATGTTTGATCGACACAATATAATTCCGACCCCTCATTCCTGTGCGACGAACAGACAGCCTCGCACGCGACAATGTCTAAAATGCTACGCATTCCCTCGCATGCGAGCTCCTCGAACTCCGCCTCGAGTCCAAAGTCTTCACGCTCGCGCTTCTTCTTCAAGAAGGAGAGGGGGCAATCAACGTCCACAAATATATCTCAAAGCGATATAGGCAGCGGAGACTCGAATAAAGAATTCGAGGCAAGGCTTATCCTGTCCGTCAGCTGAAACATTGACTGACATGCCTAGCCAAACCATAGTGAAGACAAAATCCTGAGCTCTCCATTCCAATTACCGGATATCGAGTCGTCGAGATCCAATGGCTTTCCAACCCCGGATCCCTTCATCGCTGCCACTCACGATAAAGAATACCTGCACCTGAAAGAGAATATACGGCGCATCCGCAAAGCCCCGTCGGGAACAGATCCGAAGAAGGTCGACAATGTGTGGGAGGTGTACAAGAAAGTGAGAGAGGAATGCTTGCAATTATGCCAGAGCCTGCTGCAAAAGTCTCGTAAGTGTACTAGAGAGGGGAACGACCCTGGAAATTTGGAGGCTTACACATCGCAGAGAACACCGGTCGCAACGCTTCTATCGATACCAATATTGGGCCACTAGACCATCGATCGTCCCACAGCGGCTCCCTTACCGAGACTTCTCTTCCTTTCCACGTCAACGATCAATGGCTCGCTGCGATTCAAGAATACAAGGCTACTCAAGAGCAAATGCTGGAAAATCTCACAAATTCGCTATTGATAACATACAAGTCGTACGAACCAAACTTGTCTGAACGGCAGATACAAGCATTCTTATCGGATAAAGTTCTTCGGAAGAATATGATTTTGAAGTGGCGGGATACCAGCGTTCATGCCATGAAATCCGAGAAGTTGCTGTTCTGGGACCAGTACAAGATACGATCCCTGAATCTCGATCGACTGAAACTCGACTTGCAAGCCACCGAGAAGCTGTTCGATATGGCGGAAACGGGCAGTTCGGATGACATGATGATTAAGGAGTATGTGATTGCTAAGAACGGGGACACAATACTGGAATTTCCCAACAAGGTATCCGAGATCCATCCAGTATTGAGGTTCCGTGTTTCTTCGCATCTCTTGGCTGAATCATCGCAATTTTTCTCGCATATATTTTCATCGCAGCAAGCAGGAAATAATACCCCGATCGATATGATGGGACAGGTTCCACCATTGCCTTCGAGACAGACCTGTAAGGATGGCATGGAGGTCAAAGTGTACCGAATGCCGCAGCTTGAACTCAACAAGAACGAAGCCCTCACAATTCTTCTTCATGCGGCCCATATGCATCATGCCAAAGTCCCTAGAGAAATCGAATTCCCAGTCTTCGTTAGCATTGCAGAAGTTTGTTTAAGATATCAATGTACCTCGCCTCTGGAACTACAAGTGGAATATCAGTGGCTTCCTCAGTGGCTGCACAGGGCCGCTGACCAAGACCCGGATGGCTTTCTGCTAATTAGTTACGCATTTGGAATTCGAAGAATCTTCACGAGGGTGTCCAAAACTGCCATCTTAAACGCCCTCAGCGACACAGAAATTCAAGGGAAGGAACTATGGCCCCAACCTGTTCGAGATAAGATCAAAGCGATCAGAGCTGCAAAACTCGACCAAATCCACGAGTGTTGTACAAACGCCATCGAAGAGTACTTCCGGCCGCCTTTAGACAATGTAGACCGCAGGGCAAGCGTCGGATCTCTCGTCTTGACAACAATGCCTCGCTGTCCAAAAGGCGCACACCTATGTGACGCAACTAATCTAGGCTGGCTGATGCTCGTTTTCAATGAACTACGAACTCTGCCAAGCATCATGAACAACACCGGCTTTCATAATCTTCCGACATCGCCCCAGCGAAGTTTGAAGGAGCTTGTCGACTGTCTGAGACTCATGCCCAGCGCCCCTCAAGTTCACAGTGGCGTTTGTGACTACGCACCTGCTTTCAGAAGCGCAATCAACGACATTTACAATAGCATATCTGGACTTACTCTTAGAGATGTGACTGGCCGAAATGGCTGGGCCTTGTCGAAACATGCTGGCCCGACAGAAGATCGGTATGACGACGTACAAGACGTCTCCGAGCTGGAAGCACCATCCCATCCTCCAGGCAGGCTTAAGAGATTTGGAGCTTTGTCGAACGAGAATGTCAGTTTCCGCATCCTTTCGTATATCGATGATCCAGACGATCTCAGCTCGGCTGCCATGATCGACAAGTCCTTTTACAGCGCCTACAAGCGTAACGAGGCCCTTCTACTGAGAAATGTCATGAAAGCAGAACGAAGACGGACTTTGTCACAAGTCGGACCAGAGCTCGTAGGCGTTCGAAATGCAACCAGACCTTCTGTGGTCGATTCAACTCGTTTCAGTGTTTCGACTAAAACAAGCAACGAAGAGTCCAGATACCTGACAGTAGACAAGACGAAGAGAAGGTCACGACCCCAGCTCGATACCCCCAGCGATGATTTATACGACGTTTCGCCACCCGTCTCTCCATTGACCACGAACGACACGCCAATGTCAGCAGAAGAAGCGGAGAAAATCCTCTGGCCGAACGACGATCCTATAGTAAACTCTCCGAGCCGCGATACGAATACAGCAGGACACGAGAAATTCCTCATGGGAGATATAACTCATGTAGGCGGCAGACCGAGCCCTCTGCAGCGAGGCTTTTCGAGGGTTGAAAATAAGACGAGGGTGATGGCGGATGAGAAACACCTACGAGAGGAAAAAGAGAGAGTTCTAGGGCCAGTAGTGAGTCATTCGCGTAGCTGAAGGCACCGTACGTTGCTAAATTTGTGAGTAGTCTCCTCCCACGCCGGACCAAGGGGAATTTTCGGCGACTTCTCAGGAAGGGCCTGAACAAAGGCCTTATAACTCGAAGAATTATATATGAAAGCGAGTAATTTGAAGTAGGATGTACAAGCCGCGGAAGGAACGCCATGAGGCACGGATTGGAGGTTGCTAGGGGTAAATTTCATCGGATCGGATCGATGTTGATATTGGAGTATCATTGCGCCGGAAGAAATGATGAATCGCGGATCGAGCCCGGACAGGGTGCCATTATCCTGGGTCTTGTCACAACGAGCATTTCTCTGCGGGTGCATCCTAGCCAATAGGCTGACGAAGCATACATTATGCACAAACGTCACAGGAGGGAAATCCACCGTAACTCTAACTTAAATTCAACAATGAGTCAAGAGGGGGAAATGGAACGGCAGACTAACGAACTTGAACGAGTAATTATACACGACATACGATTGTACGAATGGAGGAAACATGCACAGGACTCCCTGGTTTTAGGCCGGCGTTTTGGATCCACGGAAGGAAGGATATTAATGGAGCAATATACCCAAATTACTATTTACCTTTTGTATCTAATTTATCAAATGTAATTCGATATCCTATTATCTCATCAACACACCACTCTCTCTTTTCACACCGTCACACAAAGGGGAAATGGGAAGTACTCACTCAATCAAATTCCCATCCGGATCCCTACAATAAACACTCCTAATCTTTCCCCTCGCCCCCGTCCTCTCCACAATCCCCTCATCACTCTTCTCTTCCCCCAAATCTACCATCTCTACACCTGCTTCCACCAATTTGTTTCTAGCATCTTTTACATTATCGTTGGTTAAGAAGCAGAGATCTGCACTGCCTTGTTTTACGTTGAGGGCTTTGGGCTCGAATTCCTATCTTTTAAATCAGCCATCCCAACGCAATCTTTATCAATTAATGAGGAAAGAAAATGGGGGAGAAAGGGATAGGGGAGTTACTTTTCCAAGCTCATGTAGATTTATCTTCTGAGAACCGAAAATAAGGGAATAACGCGTTATAGATGGCGTAGCAGCAGAAACGAAAGATTCAGAGCGCATTCCTAGGTTTTTCTCATACCAGGATGTGCTGGCTGGGATGGAGCGGACGGTTAGGACGAGGTGGTCTAGGGAGGTTATTGTTGCTGTTGGGGAAGAGGTTGATGCCATTCGAGAGAAATTATATATTCTTGATTTCGGAATTCTGGGAATAGCGATGACAGGTGGTTTTCGAAGAGCGAACATGGTGAAAGAAGTTGATATATTTAGAGGGAACTCGGGAGTTGGGGAAATGCGGAGGGGACAATAATGACGTGAGGCAACCAATCAAACGAGCCGAGGCTGAGCTTTGGTGTTCGCGAAACCTTCCTGATTTTTTTTGGAGAGAGACGGAACCAGACACACGACACCAGCCTCCTCGAATAAAAATATTACATACACAATGACAACAATGCGCGCAACGCGATATGGCTGGGCGCTATAATCAGCCTTATTATTCCGATTACGAAGAAGAAGAAGGACTTCCTCCGCAAGTAAACAGGGAGGAAAAGGGCATAATGGCAACCTGGTTCTCCCGAGAAAAGGTCCAGCTCGCTGCCACGGCTGTGGTATCCGGCGCTGTGGTCGCAGGCGCGATATTAGGGTATCAGCATGTGAGGCGGCAAGAGAGGGTTGATGATTTGAAGAGGGGTATTCCGGACGTGGGGGATGGGCATGAGGTTGATAAGGTGCGTTTTGCTCTTCTTCTGTGTTGGAGAGAGAGAAGGTAGTTTTGGTTTGAAGAAAAGAAGCTGACGGGAGAGATGTGAACAGCTTACGGATTTCGGCGCTGCGACTTCGAGGATGAGCAAAGAAGATGAGAGGAGTGCGCGGTTTGCGGAGAGGGCGTTGAAGGGTGATTATGATGATGGTAGGAGATCTTATCCTGGGGAGGGAGATTTTTGTTAATGGATTGTGGAAATACAGAACTCATCCTCGAACAACTAGCACGCAATCGCGTCTTCCTTACCGATGCCGGCCTCTCCAAATTACGATCGGCGTTCGTAATAGTAGTTGGCTGTGGCGGAGTAGGCTCGCATTGCACAGCAGCACTGGCACGCTCCGGCGTATCGCATATTCGCCTTATCGATTTCGACCAAGTTACTCTCTCCTCTTTAAACCGACATGCGGTCGCTACACTCGCGGACGTGGGAACGCCCAAGGTATCATGCCTGAAGAAACGCCTGCAACAGATTACGCCCTGGGTGCACTTCGATGTGCGGAACGAGCTGTTTAGTCAGGGCGCCGCGGATACATTGTTAGGACCTGGAGACGAGGGACGCAAGCCGGATTTCGTGGTCGATGCTATTGATAATATCGATAGCAAGGTCGCGTTGCTGGAATACTGCTATAAGAATAACTTGAAGGTTATTTCGTCTATGGGTGCTGGATGTAAGAGTGATCCGACGAGGATATTTATCGGTGATATTTCTGCTAGCACGGAGGACCCGCTGTCGCGATCTACTAGGAGAAGACTGCGTGCTGTGGGCGTTGCGAGTGGGATTCCGGTCGTGTATTCGACGGAAAAGCCTGGGCCGGGAAAGGCGCAACTGTTGCCGCTTCCGGAAGAGGAGTTTGCGAAGGGCTCGGTTGGGGATCTGGGTGTTTTGCCGGATTTCAGAGTCAGGATATTACCGGTGTTGGGTACGATGCCAGCGGTCTTTGGATATGCGGTTGCGAATCATGTTATTCTGAACGTGACGGGGTATCCGACCGAGTATGTGCCTGCGAAGGGGAGGGAGAAGATGTATGATGGCATTTTGGCGCAACTTCAGGGATCAGAGGAGAAATTGGCGAGGGCTACGACGCCAGGGGAAGATGCACAAGGCTTGAAGCTGGGAATTACAGCTGCTGATGTGGGGTTTGTCGTGGAAGAGGTTTACAAGGGCAGGAGTGCTGTTAGCGGGGTGTCGACGAGACTTGCGCTTGTTCGGTGGAGGAGGCCAGCAGAGGGAAGCACGATTGAGCTTGCAGTGAAGGGACAGAAGACCAGCAAAGCCCAGCTGAGAGACTTGGTCTGCATGACCAAAGAAGAGGCTGCAATGCATGAAAGGGAGGTTATTAAAGGGGACAAGAGTCCTGAAGATGTGTACGATAAGGAGACGGTGGAGATGGTAGAAGCGAGGATTAGAGAAGAGATTGGATATGAGAAATATAGATAAGTAATTCCCCTCCAAGTCTGATCTGCTCTTCAGTTCTGCTCTATCGAGTGATATTTAGTGTACGGTCCAGTGGATTAGCTGTTGTCTCTGTCTAATCCTCTTGAGGATCCATTGATGCTATCATTATTTGAATAATACCGCTCTTAAAACTTCCCCGCTGTATGTTTCTGATCCTAAGGTCATTCTATAAAGACCATCATTAATTTCTTACGTTTTCAGTTCATTTGGTGTTGCAATATAATTGGATTGTGGCTGAAAGCGGCAACCCCTTTGTCCTCGTGAACACCACCAAATTCACCCCTAATTGTTTCCTTTGTATACGTGCACCCAAATCTTGTCGCATTCAAATAATTTTGATTGCGGCTAACCTCTTTGTTTCTTGAAAATATTTTTGCTGCAAATTTCGCGTTCAGTCGTAAAACAATTCCTTTGTTGCTTTCTAGTATGCTTTTCTACCCTCAGCCCGCCGGTGTCAATACCCATTTCTCTTGCTCTCCACTAATTGATCATTCAAAACCCCCAGCATCAATTATCGGGGTCATACTCCTCACAAATCTCAATAATGAGCCACCCACCTAGAAACCGCAATCGATCAAAACCTCCCAGGGGTGCATATCAAGACGCTCTCTTCGCTACAAAAGTCGGTCCCAATGTAGAGTATCCCGAGGCTAGATCTCCAGTTACGGATGTCGATTACGACCTACGAGATTATGTTAGAGCGCCAGAGTATACTTGGCCTGCTGGTTCAGCCTATGGCGAACAGAACCTTGACTACAACCAATCCAGACAGCGTGAGTTCATTCTCAAGATGAAACTTGGATTCTTACTAACTGGCCACAGCCCGTTGGCAACAATCTAAGAAGGCCCGCCCTTCTTCGGGCCAACACAAGTTCTCTGCGACGTACATCTTCTTGACGTTTCTCGTTATAATTGGTCTCTGTACGGTTGTCAATGAGTATGTCACACAGGGCCCTGGCATCGTTATACCTACGGTCAACGCGGCTAAGCAAGGATTTTCTGGTGTCCGTGATTTCATTTCGAATCTCACTGGGGCCCAAGTCAAGAAACCCTCGACTCGTGATCCTCCAACTCTTGACCGTCCTACTCCCGACAAGCCCCGCCCCAAGACGCCAAACCCGACTTCGCGCGAGTCGTACGTGCGCAAATATACCCCGTTGGCGGAGAGGCACGGTAAAAACACGACTACTAAAGAGTCAGGATGGTTTGCGAAATTACAAGCCGAATTTCCCCGCAAGACATCGACAAAGGGAAGCACGGATCAGACGTCTGACGACATGACGACAACTGCTACCTCCGGGAATCCTGTCAAAACTTCAAAGCTCTGGTACGAAAGGATTCCATTCAATATACCATTTGTTCCCACGGGCGACAAGTTGATTCGCACTGCCATGAAAGACGCTACAATAAACCCAGAAGAGCCAGTCAAGCTAGTCGATTCAGACAAACCTGTTGATCCCCCAACTGGGTTCCCTGATGGAGGAGCGGACGAAAACCCTGTCAAAAAGCAAGTCCTCTGGTACGAAAGGCTCCCATTAAACATACCATTCGTTCCCGCCATTGACAGCCTGGTCCGAAAAGCCGTGACTAATTCAGAGAAACCAATCGTTCCTGCCGAATCATCCAAATCGGCCGACCCCCCAACTGGATTCTTAGATGAGCGAGCAGACGACATCTTCACCCGCATGATAAACGTCGGATTCTCACTCGGCGACCCAACCCTCCTCCCATACCCACCCCTCACAGACCTCACCTCCAAACTACGCATCGCGCACGAAGTCTTCTACCGCGGCCAACAAACCTACAAAAAGCGCAACGCCACCCTCTCAGACCTCAACTTACAATCCAAAGTCGCGTTCGGCGAAATCGAGAAGAGTCTCAGTAACGTTGATTTCATAAATGGAATTCAAGGCAGCGAGCACTTCGCATCGATTTCGAAGAGACTATTGGAAACAATGAGGAACTTTGAGAAGAAAGGGCAGCTTGGAAAGGAGGTACAGCGTGCACTATGGCTTAGGTATCAGCAGGAGCTTAAGACTTATTACAGCCGTGCTGAGGATTGGGTTAAGAGGATTGCGAGGGTGCATAGACACGTGAAGCGACTGGGTGAGGCGGTGGAGGAGGCTACGCCCGTGTTGATGGCTAACTTGAATGCGGAGGCGGAGATGCAGAAGAAGGAGGATCGGATGGCGTGGGCTGCAGAAGCAGGGAATAGATTTGAGGCGCAGGAGCAGTTGTTGAATGGTATTAAGAGTCAAGGGGTGATTGTGGATTCGGCGCTGTTGGAGGCGATTGAGAAGCTAAAGAAGGTTATGGAGCATAAAGAGGTTGATGTGAAGAATTTCGCTACGGTGAAGGATGAGGGTGTGGTCAAGGATATTGCGGAGCAGATTGATATTGTTATTTTGTTGCAGCAGGAGACGGAAAAGAGCTTGAGGTTGGCGAAGGATGCTCGGAAGAATATGACCACTGGTGGACGTAGGTTCAAGGCAGGAGAACATCCTGAGTTATAATTGAGATACTGAGTGCGAATGGCGTAGGGAGTTTCATAGCTGGTTGATTGGTTGTTTAAAGACAGTTTCCAATATGATGTTTCAAGTTTGCAGTGTTTCTAAGCTATATCTCCCCTACCCGCAGTCTGGGATCTTCAGCTCATAAATTACACTACTGCAAGTTCTTATTTCTCAAGTAATTGCGACCAGGCAAGCCAACACAATGACTCAATATAAGCGCCATGGCGTCTGGGATCATGTGCAGCAGGCAACAGTGTCTCACTCGACGAGTCGACAGCCTCATTAGGGCGACTTCACTCAAGATCTAAACACGCTTTGGAAACAGTACTAATTCCCCTCTCCATCTCGGTCTATTCTTCATAGAAACAGCCTTCAACACTTTTGACCAAAATATTTGAAATGCAGCTATGGATCCCCTCAGCATCGTCGCAAGTGCCATCGCTGTCGTCAGGCGGCAGATAGACTCGGTAGTCTTTTCAGCAGCGTAAAGCCTTTTCTGGATGCTCCTCAAGATGCCACCGCGCTGTCCAATGAGGTTCTAAATTTTCGTCTCGCTCTCGAACAATTGCGTGCCACCATAAATGACGGAACATCCGCAGCCTTTCCAAACCTTGCGTGTCTCGACGGTTTGACACAGTCATGTCTGACTCAAATATCTAACTTGGAGGATCTCCTTGCTCATTCTCGCAAATCCAAAAACCAGCCCAACAAAGTTGATCTTAAACAGGTCAAAAGGGTCACCTGGGTCCGGAAACGGCAGGAAATTGACAAAATCAAGCATCGATTGCGAGACAGCATATATGCACTTCATTTGGCGGCTTCAACGATATATCTGTAAGTTTAAATCAACGGGAATGGTCAGCCACCATTGCTTAGCTGATGTGAAAGCAGTGCTAGCCAAGCTAAAATTTCCGGTTCCATTGAGGACGTCAGGGGTGCTCTTCAAGGTCTTCAAAGCAAGATCTAGATCCAAGCCACTGATTCTGTAGAGAATCCTGAACAGGTATGTTTCCATTTCTCAAGTTTAAGTTGCTGGTTTAATCTCAGTATATTTCAGGCTCATACTCATGACACTACATGTCCTCCTAGTCGTGAAGTGGAGGGTATCGGTGATACTACTGGATCTAGAAATCTCGGCAGGGCCAGTGATTCCGTGATCAACAGCAAAAGCACGCAGACCTGTCTAGAGTTTGGCCCATAATGGCATTGTTTATGTAAAGAAAGTGGCTTCGTCGTTATTAGTGTTGCGCGCGGAGTACTTGGCTCAATTTTGATCGAATGGACAGGTCAAACTTTTCGGAGCATTCGATGCAACAACAAGTTTTGTACCCGGAACGTGGCTCCTACTTTCATGGCCACGTACTATGGACCGTCCTGGGCTACCTTTCTTACCACGAGACTTAGTATCCGACGGACTGCGTCACCGAGTGTCTCGATTTCCTTTCCACGAATTCTTCCGCCTGACTCGGAGATATTCGCATGTATAAGACATGGAAATATGGAAGGCCTAAAAGACTTACTGGTTGAAGGTCGTGGGTCTGTCGCTGACGTGTTGGCTCCCTATGGTCTCTCGACTCTATTACTCGCCGTTATGTACGAACAAGCCGAAATACACCAACTTTTACTGTCGGCTGGAGCAAGCAGAGCTCCATTCGCGCACTCTAGCTATCATAGTACACACTTGCGCGTTTTCTGGAGGAGATACACTTCTCAGGACTACTGCATATCTGCTTCTGACATTCTTGCGGATTACGTCTCTTTCATGGATTCACATCATCATGCTAAGCTCCTGTCAAGAGTCGGGATTGAGCCTATTCTCGAAAGTCATGCATTCACGAGGCTCCACAAATGCGTTCTTGGTCTGACCTCGGAGCCTTTGGAATCCATATTGTCGAATTCGAACTTGCTTAGCGAGATCAATGCTACCGATTCTCTGGGTCGTACAGCATTGCACTTAGCAGCTACTCGATGTAACGATGAAGCAATTCGATTTCTGTTGGATTGGGGAGCACTTTTGGATATCAGAGACCAATGTGGCAAAACTCCCCTTCACGTTGCTGTGGGACTCGACTCGGTCTCCACCACTGCAGCAATCATAGCCAGTGGTGTTGATCTGGAGATTCGCGACCAGTTTGGCAATACGGCACTTCATCAAGCTTGTTTACTGGGATATCAAGCTATCGCGGCTTTGCTTCTTGATGCGGGAGCCAATATTGAAAGCACGAACGGCCATTTGGAGACTCCTCTGAGGCAGGCCGTCCTTGCTGATCACCTAGAAGTTGCCCGATTGCTCCATGAGCGAGGGGCTGCATTTACAACCCCAGATGGCTTGGGGACCCCCTCTATTCACAAAGCTGTCTGGTTTAACTCTCATCATGTTCTTCGGTTCCTACTTGGTCTGCAAATTAAGGTCGACCAAAAGTGTTTCAATGGAAGGACCGTACTCCACATCTTAGCTGACAGTGGGGATGCCCAAACCATGCAAATATTTCTAGGAGTAAATCTCCAGAGTCTTGCGAAGGTCAATTTTAATGACACTGACGAGAGAGGCTATACCGCCATGGATTATCTCATGGCTAGAAAAAATTCAGATGAGTTGCTTCAGCCATTCCGAAAAGTATTGGCTCACATCAAGTCATATCATCGGAAAAATGAGCAAGACGTTTTCGAGGAGCTCGACGCTCTAAACACCACGCAAGGAGCTGAAGAGGTTGACTTCTTTTCCGATGCTCTCGAGACTCAATCATGCACAAGTGACTAGAATGGTCAACTTACAGGAGTCGGAACGCATTTCCGGTACGAGGTTTCATCTTCTGGTTAAAAAGGACATTCTTCTGTTATTCTGGCACTTGTCCCCAAGTTTTCACCAACGACGGAAAGGCATGAGTCATGTGACAACCCCCTTTAAGCAGCTTCTCAGTAGGGTTTAGCAATGGTCGAATCGGCTCCAAACCAGCTGCTGGTGCCTAATGTAACGTCTCACCATGCATGTGCGATGTTTTCCCACAAATTCGGGTGCGGCTCGTGTTCGCAAGTCTGCTGATGAACGTTCCACCCAATGAGCTTGTTCGTCATACGAGGATCACTCTTGAGAAATGAGCAAATGACTCTGGACTTTGAATAAGCTGTTTCATTTATTGGTTTTAGTCTCAAAATTCAGCATGAAATGAAGCTCATGAAGCTTAGACATTAAACATTCTTATTTGAGCCTCCCAACTATGCCCATTCATTCATCCTTGCAGAAATGACAGTAGTTCACTTGAAAGTAAAGACCGGCATGGGATGCCCCCCATTTCTGAGCCTCCATGAGACATTTTCAAATCCTGTGTAACTCCCTTTCCAGCCTAAGAAAGCTAACAATCCTAATTCCAGTCCTCTCTCGAGCCTCCCACTACTTTAGTCTCCCGTGTCTACTCCTTAATCGCCGGAATAGGAATAGGCTCAGATGCAGTACTGATTTGCCCACCACAGCCAAAGCGTTCCTCAGAGAAAACATTAACATTGCCACTGAATGTTACTTGTTGCGTGAATGACCAGGCTTGCTGGCCATTCGAATACCAGGCTTGCTGGCCGCTTGGTGTAAAAGCATAGACGTAACCCGGAATGCAATGTACCGAGAAGTTGTGGTCTTGGTCGATTCGCCAGCCCAAATTGCTGTCACAGACAACGGCACCATTGTCAATCGCAACGGCAAACTGGAGTTGAGTTCCTGAGACGGGGTTGATTATGCCGGCAGTCTCGAGACAGCCGAGCGCAGGAGCGACAGCAAGCAGTGCTGTGGAGAAGAGTGTGGTGAACTTCATGATGATAGTAAAGGGTGATGAAGTGCCTATGGTGTGTAGGTGTATATAACTTGACTTAAGAGTTTCAGATTGACTTCAGAGAAAACGAGTGCTTGAAGATGATTTGAAGAACGACGAGATGTATACTTGCATTTATACTAAGATCCATGAAAGTACCTAGGTATCTTTACACAGCCAGTCGGAGGAACTTCCCAGCCGTCCACCATCATCACGATGCGAAGGTCGTAAGTTCACCATGCCATGAAGTGCTTTTTCTCGTATCCAAGCTCTTACATGCAGCAAATTCTTCCCGACAGGTCAAAATGTGACTAAATACCTCGAGTAATACGAGAACATGGCGTGAAGAAGAACGCTCATTGAATGCTCCTCGTTACCACGGTACTACGGCGGCACGGTAGTCTTCTAGTCACAAGGATTGCTTTATACGAGGCTCATAAATAAATGGAAATTTTTCCCTGTTACTGCAAGGGCCCAGAGTGTTTTTGGAATTTTTGGGGGTTATACAACAATGCAGCTCAATAAATCACGAGTCCACTGGTGGCCCCTCGATTCCTTGGTGCGGGGTAGCGTTCTCCTTCCCCCGGTTCCCCGCCCCCGGCCACCGGACCTAAAGTATTGATTTACAGGGGTAGGTGGAGGCTGCTAATAAGGTTATCCTTCCGATGATCAGACCATTGGGTCGCACCGCGTTCAAACAGGTGGCATTTTAACGGGACATCACATCAGAGTGAGTTTTTCTTACGGGAAAATGCATCTCACCGTCAGTTCCAGCCATCAGCCTTTTAACCGCACGTTCCGCAGACGAGTAGCTACCGATGAAGGCCCGAAGCGTTCCTGAAAACGCCCTGAGGGACTTGGCGCTTCCTGGGTCTCGGTACATACCTTTGTAGGTACAGTACAAGTGCTTAATTTTGTAAGCTTTTAAGCCTAGGACTTTGTACATCTAGGCAGCTTAAGCCGCTAGACTTGGGGGCTTACAGTGGTCAGTTCGCGAGATTTTGTGGCCTCATCGCGAAGATGCAGAGTGGGATAACTTCGGGAATCAACTTATTGCCCTTATGTATTGAAATAAGCAGAAACTCCTCCAACAAAGAACAAACCGCTTCGGCTGTTTTTCCTGCCTCTGTAATTCCTTCTCAACAACTCAGCAACAACTAATATACTATCAATTAACACCAACAGGCCGGACTGGATTCCAGTGACTTAAGACCTACGGCCGGCGGCAAAAAAATAAAAAACAGCTTAACAACAAACTCTGGAAACAATATTACAAGCAGTCTATTTTTATGTTTTTTCTTTTGGGACCTGGTGGACCCATCCCTTTTGTCCTCGGAGCATGGGCCCATCGAAGCGTGCCGAATCCCACTGGCCAGTCACTGGGTGCTTTATTGTCATGGTATCACGTGAAGAAGCGTGAATAACCTCATTTCCCAAGCAAATATAATGGCTGGGAACGACAACGCAAGTGACCGCTCTGTTCGTAGGTACGTACATTAAACACGTAGTATTTAGACTCGTAGGCTTCACGCATTCCTATTTTCAAGATAGCTTTGGACCTTGATCTGAGCTGGCATGATCAGGGTAATGCAAGGGTAGTATTCATCGAAATCTCCTGACGCGAAGTTTTAGGGTTCCTCCCCCCCATATTCGTTCACACGCAGATTCGTCTCGGTCAAGCTTTCAGCTTGATTCAAATGACTAAATGACAAGTGGAGGTTGGTCATGACAAGAAGTGAAGCGATGCGATGGAAGGCTGTCAGAGCCTAGCTTTGCCTCAACACTTAGGTATATCATCGGACTTCCCACACGTTTAGTTCTATTTATTGACCGTCTCGCGAATACCACTCCGTCTTTATTGCGTCCAAAAAATCCGAGTAAGCCATATCACTGTTTGGAGAGAATTCATGCTCTTCATTGCCCTCAATGTACCTGAACTTATCGCAATGCACGTCATCCTCTGCCTCATATCTAGGTACACATTATCAGCATGGAGAACTGGTGATCTAACCAAAGATACCTCCTACCTGTAACTGTTTAGAGTAACACATACATCGTCAGATGTGTTGTGAATTTGATGAACTTGGTAATTTTGGGGTCCAATCCAAGTGACCATGTCTTTCCGAAGTTGAAGAGCATTCCCTATCTGATTCGGACCCTCGGGAGACTTAAGTGAATCGAAGAAAGACACTTCTATTGTCCCATAGAGAACCTGTGATTATGTTTAGATAAACCGGTCTTATTTCTCACAGTAGGTTTCTACCAACATACTTTGATAATGCCGTTCGCATCTCCGTGATCATGAATTGGAGAAAAGTGATCCACCGGCCACACTTCGAGAACGTATGGGCATCCTGGTGAGTCCCCGAGATTGTAACCGAGTGTAATTCGAAGGTAGGTCCCATTCATATCTTCGTGTCCAAATTCCCCCGACTTAGCTTTCAACATGTTGTATCCCAGTAAACCTGGAGTTTGGCAACTACGGTGAATGGCCTTTGAGAAATGTGGAAAGTTTGGTGTATCCAACACAATATTTGGCCCTCCTACATTACCGTAGAGATCCCGGCATGCCCTTGGCAGGTTTGCAGGTGTAGTGTAGACGCCGCGCTCCAAATCAAGGATTGATATCTCTTGCCGTGATATTACAAGTGGTGATAAGTCAATGACCACCGGAAGTGGGAGAATCCTTATTTTGGAGGGAATCTTCATATAATCAGCTGCCTGTTGTTTCCATATTGCCTGGATATGAGGAAGACCTACTCCAACACCATGATCTTGAGTTATAGTAACTCTTTTCACGTTTTCAAGCCAGTCATGGCTTGCTGCATCAGACCAAGCCATTCTGCCATCGCCGGTTTGATATTTCAATTTAACTTCAAACAGCGTCATGGACTTATTCATGTAGTATTTGCCGTATGTGATAATACCGTTGGGGTTATCAAGAGAGAGCCAGTAGGTTGTGGGCATTCCAGGGTTTATGAAACAAGCTTTGTTGGTCTTTAGGATGGTGGTAGGAATTATCACGTTCGGCACGGCATCGTCTTCCATGTTTCCGTACGACAAGACAAAATCTGCCAACCCAATTTGAAGGCAGAGAGTGTTTCCACCAGGCTCCTCTGATCTAACGGCAAACCGAAGAAGAATTTTGGCGTCGGAGGACACTGCGATGGTGCCTTTTCCAGGAATTGGAAGTTCGGGGTCCCTGCGTCTCCTTTTGGTGCGAAGGCGACTAGTCTCTGGGATCGCAGGAAAACCGAAGCTGGAAGGCTTTTTATTTTTCAGCAGAAGCCCACCTGCTCTTCTCACCAGGTGTTTTTCGGATTTCCAATCAAAAAAAGGATCAAAAAATGAAGCTGCTTCTGACATTGTATGGAATTCCGAGACTTGAAACTTTTGAACACTTGATAGCTCCTTGAGTATAATGCTCGACAGCTTCGAATTGATTTTCTTAGTAAAAGAAAATTATGATCGTGATGTTGTCCAGGACGCAAACATCTTTACCCCTTACTTCGCTAAAAACATCGGAATGCTCTTGAATCTCGAGAAGAATGCTCGAGGCTGGTCGGTAGACATATTAGCCCACCATATCGAAGAATCTGGAACATAAAAATTATATGATAACTTATGTTTATTGGCAATTTTTGCGAAGCCCAGAAAACAGTTGATTTAATCCGTGGGACACGAAATTTAGCGAATAGCCCCTGAAAACTCGGGGGCTCGAGTTCCCCAGACTTGTGAGGTGACAGGGGTCATTGGTTCGCTTAATGCTCTTGGCTTTCGTGATCTTTTGGTTTTACTCGGATGCACTGCCTTTCTCTTGTTGCACTGCATCATGGCTTTCTTATCCCTTTTTCCTCTTGATGGAGAGCTTAGATGCTGTGAATCGTGATTGTTCGTTACTCTGTATCAGGCTACTACGCTTGCGAAAAAGAAGATTTAGGCAGCAAGAGGCACAGCAGAAGCCAGATCGCACTACTTTGGGATATACCTCCAACATCTCCAGATATTCCCGCCAGGATTAGCATCGCTCTTCATATTAAATATATTGCAGCGTACCACAACATGAAGTTGACTTTATTTACCCTGTTGATCCCAGCCACGATGGCTTTCCCTGGCATCTCAACTGCCCAGACCTGGCTCGCTAGTTTCCAGCAACCATTGAAGAATCTCATCGAGAATCCACTTCGACGATCCACGGTACCTCAATTCATTATCGATGCCCGGCATCCCTGGATTCTTGCCAATCAGCGCAAGCTCGAGAGACTTTCAAACAATGAGGCCTTCTTATGCTCCGCTCCCGACTCGATAACAAGCTCAGCGGGGACGAAACGCGAAACCTTTACGGAAGAAGAATTCAAAGTACCACTTGATCTTTTCAGCAAGCTTGAAATCGACAACAATCGTTGGCCAATTTCTCGTCCAGGTTGGGCGAACGCCCTTGAAAGACTCGGTGAAATGAAGCGGTGTCCGCGAGCGCTTGACCAAGTCAAAATGCTAGACGTCGACATCTCGATTCACGACTCAAAATATTCAGACCTACATCTGAGGATTCTAGAACCCTCTCAACCACCCGAACAGCTATTGATTCTTTTTGGAGACGTGCTCGAAACTATGCCGAATCTCGAAGCCCTCAAATGGAGAATTCCACAGAAATATATTCATTTCTTTGAGTCAACCTTCAAGTCGCGGAACCTGACTCTGTCATCTATCAAGCATCTTGAGCCTGGACTAAGTCATTATATGGTTGCCATGTGTCCAAATCTAGAGGAGCTTGAGAGCGAGAGGGACGGATCGGGATTGCTTCTTATTGAAGCTGCGCTATCCGCACCTAAATTGAAGCGATTTGCAATGGAAGGCGACCAGTTTGATGGGTGGACTCCAGAGCTTATCTCCGGTACGCATTATCAGTTGCATTCATAGCCAGTACCTAATGAATCCCCACAGAAGTTGTCAAAGCCATGCCCCGACTTGAAAGCCTCGGGCTTCGGGGTTCTCTGGGTCAGAGACCGTTCTACGGCGAGAGCACGGGAGACACCGGAAGACTAAAAGTAAGATTGCATCCTGCCACGCTATGGCTGAATACTGATAACATTGCTCTAGGCTGCATTAGAATTGCTAACGGGATTGGAGAAATTGAAGCATCTTAACCTTCCTCACGCTTCGGATTTAGGTCTTGGGTTTGACGGCGGACCCGGTTGTGGAAACGCCTATGATGGAAAGGAAGGTCAAGAATACTTGCGTGAAGTCACAAGGGAAGGAATCGAAGCAATCGAAAAAGGCGGAAATATCGTGGTGGCCAACATGCCCCATTTGACGAGTTTTACAATTGGAGGAAGCACGCCCAATATTACCCGGGGCGAAGATGGCATGATCAATGCAACATGGCCTTGGACAGGGAGATTCGAGGACTGGTTGATGGAAGCAGTGCCCGATCTCCCTGAGTTCGACGACGTAGAATATGGTAGTATGTAATTGAACTGCCCTCAGATCCCGCAACTGAGACCGAAGCTTATCATATTCGAAAAGTGACATCGTCTATTAGCGGGCTCGGAACGAACGACCAGTTGAAATAGGTACCTGTTCAAATGAGTAGGTAAACAAAATCTGGCCAAATACGAGCATTCAAGCCCTGGTTAACTCTAACCATGACAGCCCAAAAGCTACCATCACCGTAAAGGGTTCACTAAAATCCCCTGAATGTCTCATTTCTGGCGAAAAATATCCAGAAAAAAAGAAAGATTTGTTTATCAGTAGTATAGAATGTAACGATAATTCGCAGCAAACCATGCAGCCTTGGGCTACAGGGAGGACTCCTAAACTTTTGCGCAAAAGATTGCGGCCAACGGGAACTGATTTTAAAGTAAAAATCTAGCCAAAATAGATTGCTGATTCAGCCTGCTCCGACCTTACTCATCGTCGGAGTCGTAGTTGGGAGCCGGCGGCCGACACTCCAAATCTAATACACCGTCCAGTGGAGGTTGAGCACCTTGATCTCTGGGAGCGCATGTTACAACTTCCACACCAGCCTCGCCCCAACGCACACTCCATTCATCAACGAGCCCAAGAAGTTTATCAGCTTCCGTCTCTCCGATGCAGCGCACAAGCTGTCTCCTCTCCAAAAATTCCAAGCATATCTTTTTCAGACACCCTCGATTTCTCTTCCCGCTCCCACGTCTCTGAATGAACCTATTCAAATGCTCGAAAAATTCAGGGAAACGTTGCGTGTGCAAGTTTTGCTTTTCCAATTGATCGTAGTATGCACGAGGAGGCCATCCAAAGATAAGTTCTTCAGTCGTATTTGGCAACACAGAGTGGAAATCATGCCACTGGATGTCGCCTTCAACTATGTCTTGTCGGAGGCCATCTGAGACGCGCATTCCTTCTGCTATCAAATCTCCGACGTAGATATTGAAAACTCGTAGTTTGCTGAAGCTCGAAAGAGTAGCTAAGTCCTCGTACAGACGCATGTTCCACTCATTGCTTCCTTCAGGCTTGAGCTCTTCTAAAGTTTCACTAAACCAGGGCTGAATGTCCTCTAGAATATTGATCCATGCTCCGAGGTAGAAGTCACGATAGCTTTTAAGAGAGCGTAAGCGCTCAAGGATAGCCACTATCGTTGTTTTGTCAAAGTCAACGATATAAAGAGTGATATTCTCGACCGATGAACTTCGCGCAGGAACTTGAGCATTTAGGTACTCCAATTCCGAGTCACCGAATCCCGCAACGCTGATATTGAGGCTCTTCAAGTTAGGAAGCAAGAGTAGATGGCAGAAATCAGGAAGGTTGGGATGCAGATTGTCGTGTGGATGAACGTGCTCTATGCAATTGCCGATCGAGATGGAGCGAAGTGAGAGTAGCCCAGGGGTCCAGATCGTTTGAGGGAGCGGTTGATATGTTGAAATCAGATTGCATAGCATGGAGTATGGTTGGTTTTCAGCAAGATGAGCTACCCAGGTGATCTTCTGGACTTTGGGGCAGGATGCAATTAAGAAAGTCTTGAGAGGCTCGTCATCTCCTTTCCTGATCCGCTCCATGCTATCTTGCAAGAATTTGCCCAGACTATAATGCTGGAAAAGGCTTTCGAGGTCTAGATCTGCCAATATCTCATCTCCTGAAGAAGTGAGGTCTACTTTCGGCTCCTCCCTCACACACCTATAGGCGGAATATGTCTTCCATCCTTCCCATGAAGACCGGCTGCCGTAAAACTCGAGGACACGGACATACCATAAGAGGTTTGGAGATGTGATCGCCATGCGCACCAGGTCGATGATATTCATTGGATGGCGGTCATGGTGTGCCCTGAACTCTTGTTGCCGCGAACGATGGAGAGAAAGACTACCTGATGCACATTCGAAAACGCGATGGCAGGTGAGTGCAAAGTCCACAATGGCCGAGGGGTGAAGAAGCTTCGTGATCTCTGTGATCAGTTCATTCGAAAGGCCTAGAAGAGACATGGCGGTCGACCAGAATGGCGTCCTTCTCAAGTTCGGAACGTTTTGTACAGCAGAGGATTTGTCTGTTAGGGTTCTGGTGGTTGCCTACGATGGGCTGAAGGAAATATGACACTTGTTGCGGGGTTCCAAGACGCTACTCAGTATGACGTGAATGCAGGGATTTGACCCTGTGGCTGTGCACTGACACTGGAAACAAGCTGACAGCGCCCAATCCATTAGTGCATAGGCGCTATAAATTTAGCCTCCGTGGTCCTGAAGCTGGCCATTATTATAGGGCGGTTCGACTAACTATTGTACTTCGAAAGTACACACCATTCCCAAGCGTCAGAAGGGCCAGGTGGCACAGCAAAGACCGGGTCTCGGAGCTGTCACGAGGCAAGACGGTGGAGGTTAGCGGCTCCATTGAGCGCCAAACAGGGCTTGAACATTTCTGCCTCCTGTTCATCTGGCAAAGAATCCCGGGCAGACTTCATCCAAATTCTGAGACTTAGTGCGGATGGAACCGTCGTCCAGAAGATGGAGAATCGCTTCGCCCAGACTAAGAGCAATGCCCTTTTCTATTCCAGCAATGATTTCTCTATCCCGCTGGATCGGTAATGAGGATTTGTTCTCGACTATAGATGCAATCTTGTGCCAGGAAGATCGCGCATTGAGCAGGCTCGGTGGGTTACCTTCATAGGTACCGGTAAGCGGCGATTTTCGTGGATTTTTCAAGAGTCAGGAATTGCAGCTGCTTCATAATTGCTCTCCAATAGAAATCGGCGGCTCACGTGTGCTGCTGTCCTGATTTGGTATTTGCAGAGTTTTGTTGCAAGTCGCATCACTTTGCGGCCCTTTCTCAAGTGGTGGCGCAACAATGGGCCGCACAGAAAGAGCCGCAGCGATGATTCGACCACTAGGAGGGCCGCAGACAAGCACTCCACGATGCTGTGCGCTCACCAGATTTCCATTCAAAAAATTCCTATCTATAAGTCTCATTAGACCATAAGCTGGTACTTCCCTAATTTTCCAATTGGGACTGGATATCGGAAAGGTGGGATCCCATGGATTCTGCGTCCGACAATTCGCTGGTCTTATCAGATGCCAAAAGGTGAAGAGGCTAGGACGCCACATAAGGATGACTACCTTAAGTAATAGCAATGCATCTCCGTGACTTCAATATAAAGATTATGGGGAGCTCATCTGAAGATTCTTCTATCTTGGTATTTCCAGAAGAGCTCAAATCAACCAATTCTGAGTCCTCCGAGCCGACGCTGACTAAGTTGTCTTTCCTTCCTTCTGCAACTCTTCCCAGGTGAGATAATCGGTATATCCAACTTCTCTCTTACTCGTTGGCCCGTAAAACTTCCCGCGATTATACTCACTTAACGGATAACCGTTCCGTAACCTGAATCAATTAGAACCGCATTCTTGGTCCCGTCTGAATGGAAGTACTAACCTCTCAACCAAATCCGGGTTGCTAACAAACCACCTCGCAAACACACACCCATCAACTTTCCCATCCTCAACCACTCCCCAACAAGTCTCCGCATCCCATCCACCCGCACTGATGACCGGAATGCCCTGAAGAATCTCTTTAAAGGCCTTCAAACTAACGTCCCTCTCCTTCCCCCAACTCTCACTGAACTGTTCTCTCTCCTCCATCTTCGGCTCAACGAAGCTAACATAACTGATTACCCCAAACCGACTCTTGATCTCTCTACAAAGAAAACTCCAAGTATCCCACCGCGCCTCGTCACTCATATCATTATAAACACCCCACGGACTCAATCTCAAACTCACATTCTCCAACCCAATCGCCTTGCCCACCTCTTCCAGCAACTCTAGCACAAACGCGCATCTCTTTTCACTACTCCCTCCATATCTATCCGTCCTTTTGTTAACATTCGAACTCAAGAATTGCTCCAAAAGATATCCATTTCCACCATGTAGTTCCACGCCATCGAAACCGGCTCTTACCGCCATCTTCGCTGCAGCTACATGATCGGCGATCGTGCGCTCGATGCCCTCTTCACTGAGTGCTTCAGGTGGGAAGTCTTTATACATGACTCTTGAAGATTCGCCCGGTGGAGGGTACGGGTATTTTTCATCTGTGGACCAAGGAGTAGCGGAGCTGGAAACGAGGGGTCTGCCTTGCATTTGTGGGATGGAGCTGCGGCCTTGGTGGGTTAGTTGGGCGTAAATGATCGCGTTTTTCCTGTGGACTGCTTGTGTGACCTGGAATTTTCAGTTTTGGGGCTTGGAATGAAATATGAAAATGGGAGAAGTACCATCTTCCAGCCTTCTTCGTGTTCTTTTAACCACAGCCCTGGAACGCCGGGCATTGCGCCAGATTCTGGACTCGGGAGAATGCTTTCCGTGACGATAAGGCCGCCGTCTGTTGCGCGCTGGCTGTAGTATTTCGCTACTAGTTCGTCTGCAACCCATATTCGATTTGGAGATTCTGGTGTAGGATTTGGATTGAGTGGTACGCCGCGGTTTCGTGTCATGGGTGACATTATGATGCGGTGTTTGAGCTGGACCTTGCCATTGGAGATTGCAAGGGGAGTGAAGAGTGCCGATGAAGCTCCGCGAGGTGGGGATGAATTTGAGCCCATTTTCGATGAGTTTATATACGTGAGAGGAGAGAAGGATGAATGTGGCTTGAAATTAAGAGATTAGAACAAAGGTATTCCCAGAGATAAAATAAACTTGAAAAGTAAGATATTCAGAAACCGAAAGCGCGTACACTAGAAGTGGGGTGACGCGCCGAACGGAGCTCCTGCCGCTGATCGGCAGCATCGAAGGATGGCGCAACTGCCCTAAATATTGCATCACTAGGGATGAACTCGACAGCCGTGGCGCAAGTGAGCAGTGCAAGCTATCACTATCTGCTCTGGAGTTGGAGTCTTTTCATTATTTGAATGCTCGTTCCGCTCTTAGAGCATAGAAAAGACAGCTCTTCAATAACTAGAAAAAGAACTTGGAATGTCTGATCAGCATCACGAGAGGGAAACCAAAATAAAACAGAGAATAAAGAAAGGTGTGTTGCTTACTGCCATGTCGGTATGGTTTCCGACATGCTGCGAGCGTTACATGAAGAGACTTAATTTGGGAAACCTATTTTTGCCTCCCAACTCAGTCTTGTCCTGCAACTTGAAAGACATGGACGATGGCCATCTCATAATAATATTCACAGAAATCGCAAGTATACTACCTGCGATACTACTTGATGCCTACATAGAATTTCCTCTACTAGTAATAGCAGAACCAAAGTCGTCTTGAATGTTGACCATCGTTGAACGGGTCTCTTTAGATTCGTTAGGTAAAGCTTCTTAGCAAAAGGTCGTTCCTTCCTATTGCATCGCTGACATACTAGTAATGCGAGATCCGTGACACTGATTAAAAGCAGATATCAGCATTGGTGGTCGAGAGCAAGAGTTACCTAGGGAAAAAGAAAACCAAGGACCTACATCCTGATCCCGGGCTTTTGTAATAGCCGTTATTGCCATCTACTTTGCTGATCTAGAGTTTCCCAAGCTAGTTCTTGAAATTTGCAGCTGCTCAGAGGTGGCCTTCTCTGCAGGACACATACATCGTCGCCGATTCAAAAAACTGAATGCAGAGCGCGTTGATGTGACATGGACGTAGTATTTTCGGCTGCGATCAAGCTATTGCCTATAACACTCGATTCCCTTGATGTTCATCCCCATGGGCACCGGGGGCGTGTATGGGATGAGGTGTGGAAATTCGGGAGTAGTTGGAAGGTAAGTTTGTTTTGGAGAGCGAAAATCGCGGTTGACGCGACCCCGCGCGTTGCTTCAAAATGTACCAAGTACGTACCCCCCGTACAATGCAACGCAAACACACCATTTGTATTCTATCTTCTCCATGCATACATACACATCTCGTTACCATATCTCTCGTAATGTCTCCACGCCACTCGCAACAAGTCCGCCGCCGCCCCCGCCAATGTCTTCTCCAGACCGTGTTTTGTCGGAGTAGACCCTTGCCTTGAAGCAGCAGTTACTGTAAAGCTCTGGAGTGAGTGCAAAGCTGATTTTTGGCATCCCAAGCTTTGCCGCGGCTGACTTCTTGAGCATCCAAGATTATCAGTATTCTCGTTGGAACAGCGGCATCCCCTACAGAGTGAATGCGACAGTTATACGAGGGATTCCAAAGGGTTTATTGGTGAAGAGTCTTCAGATCTTGTCCTAAAATTACAACCTCAGAGGTACATGTTCATTCCCGAAGGCCATATCCCATGCCTCATCTATATTCGTGCGCTGAAGATGCGTCAAAAATTCCCAGCGGAATTGCAAACTCATTTCACCTCAAAGCAGACTGATAATGCTATGGTCCTGTGGAAAGGGGTGCTGCTCTCCATCAGATGAGTTCTTCTTCACAAATCGGGCGAAGGCGTACGTAGTCTGAGGCATACCGTCAGTAGACTTTGACAGGTGACCAGCAGGGCTTCATCTTCGGGTGCTAGGCAGTAGCCCGCCGCCGCGTTTGTTAGTTCTCACACTTTCACAGCTTCAAACACTTCTCTGAATTTCTTCCAGCGAAATATTTCATCCTTCTCATCTTGCTGGTTACAAAACTTCTGCATTTTTAGTGATCTGGCGAAGGGAAACAGACATCTTCAAGTACCCCAAAAATCGACACCACACGTCACCGTACAGTGATTACTTGACACCTCTTTTTTTTGAAGCCGAGGAATTATTTGTTCATTCGTAGTCCACCCCCGTCAGAATGATACTCCAGAAGCTTGGAACAACCATTCGCGCCTGGCCCATCATCAAAGGCTCGGCCGCGCCTTTCAGCCGTTGCTTCTCCCGTTGGTCTTTCTCTCCCGCATCCAACTTTTCCCGGCACGGGAGAGAAGTATCGATGAAAATGCGATACCCAAGTACACAAGCTCGCGGGATACAGAAAAAAGCAGGCTCGAATGCCAGCCAAGAGGAGCAACCAGTGAGCTTCCAGGAAATTTTTGAGCGAACAATGTTCCATTTCGGGACAATTGGTTTCGTGGGCTACATATATGTGATCGTTGAAGACTACGTCCCATACCTAGACCTGCGCCAGCGAGCTGGACGTATCGCAAGCAGTGTCATGGATCTGATTCAAAAGTAGCTGTAATCAAACAGCACGATGGTAAGTACATGCCCTTGTCAAGAGTGAGTTGCTAATACTTCTGTCAACTCTGCGCGGCAAGAGCACAGCCGCCTCGTAACACTCTGATCATGGGTTAGCAGTTTTTGGCCTGGCTTGAATATATCCCGAGAAGGAAGTAAGGTGTAAAATATTTCGGGTGGAGAGTTGGTATTCTTAAGAAGAAATAACCACTGATTTTGGGCCGTTTACGACTGGATTTTTGTCACAAATTCCACTAGCAGGAAGGAATTCAGATAAACAGAAGTAGGAATAGTTTTCAGTACTCAGGTCTCCAATGTCACTGCACATCCACGGTGCTAAATGTAGAAAATGCCCCAGTTCTATTCCTTCGGAGCGAATCCAGGAGGAAATGGAATCTTTGAACCATCTCGTGGTAATTCAGGATGCGGCTGGTTCGAAAAGAGTTCCGGGTTCAAACCAAACATCGTCCCTCTTTCAGCCAGGCGGGCCGTTTTCCACGCAATCTCCACCTCAGCAACATCGCCAATACGAGCCTCCGAAAGGATTTCCAAATTCGCTTTCCGTTACGAATGCTGAGTAGATCGTCATAAGGTGTCAGCTTTGTGGTTTCAAGGAGGTCAAGTAATTCATTGTCGGCGATATCTGGTGGTTGTTCCAACGGGTTTTGCTCAAAGAGCCGCTAGGAATATCGGCGGGTGTTGGAGGCAGAAATTGCAGTATGAGGGTGGCAGTTTGATTTGCGGGTTCAATTACTCACCTCTGCATCCCGTGGGTTATTTTCCGGCTCCCAATCTAGACCACGGCACCATTTGCCTCCATAATAACCATGAGGTTCGGGCAAAATCCCGATTCTATTCCCGGAAGCTCGCAACCGACGGTAAAGAACTTCCCAAAGTGCTCGAAGAGAACCGATTCGGATTTGTGACGAGTCTCCATTCAGCGGCGCAGTCAACGTTCGCTGAATGAAATATTCGGCGATCTGAAAACAGGTTCCGTGAATGGGAATATAGATAGTTCCCCGATCAGTCCTCTTTGGTACTATCTCTGGAGGAAAATGAACCCGGTAAGCGTTCATAACCTCTCCAGACTCGAGTCGGAAACCTTCTGAATCGGCCACTTCAGCATTCAGAGTGATGACTGCACGTGTCGATTCTGTCGCTGGGTCCTCATCGAGGCGGTAGAAGTAAGTATTGGTGGATAAAGCTGGTACATGGTCATAACGATCAAGCTCTTCTGCATCCGATGATGTTTTGTGTGTGGTCGTTAGAAGAAAGCACCTGCCAAGCCATGCTAGACCTGCGCGGTTGCTGTGAAATATACATTAATTATGTATTTTTTTGGTTCATGGGATTAACACTCACATGTACCCAGAGCCAAGAATCGGTGCCCCGCAAATAGCACAGAAGATTGTAATCGAGCCCATACTTTGTTTGTTCGATTTTTCACAACAGTTGACGCCATGCGCTGTCCTGCGTTGTCGTCGCCCAAAGATTTATAATAAGTGCCTGTTGCTTTTCCACGGGCTGCTTATTCGAAGGAAATTCAATACTTGCCAAGCATTCACGGAGTCATTCACTATCTATGAGCATACAATAAGTCAATTGCATGTCGTAATTTGTGTATCGTACTGGCTATTAGAATACAAGTTTAGATCTGATACCCAAAGGGTCATACCAGTGGCGACTTTGAGATATCTTGAAGAAGAGCTTGAGATGCCGATATCAGTCGGCTATGACTCTAACTGCTTTTGCCCGTCTTCCGATCACTTTTTAAATCACCTAGATGAAATGAGACATTATTATTGTGAATAAGGCGTCCAAATCACTGTACTGTAATTGATCTTAGAACAGGGTATAATACAGTCCAGTCAAAACGTCCAATCTCCTCCAACCTTTCAATAGTCCATCGGATAATCCTCATCGCCGCCATCGTACAACCTACGGCGTTTTCTAGGGAGATTCTCGTCGTTGCCTTCAGTGGCCTCACACTCGCGTTTGATGACAGGCATCGGAGACTCCTCGTCGTCTGAATCAAACCACGGCACACTGCTCCATACCACCTCACTGCCATTCCAGTTGAACACGGCTTTCGTCCGCTCGTCGGGTGCGCTCTTCTTGACTTTTTTGGTTGGCGGGATGATGTAATTGTCGTCGCTATGTTCTCGTTTTATGCGCCTTGAGGCAAAGTTCCGCCGCTGATTTGTATCTTGCTGTAAATCATCGACAATCAGTGGGATATTCTCCTGTGATGGGATAGTATTAATTACCTCGACCAGTGCAAAATCGGCACCTTTGTGCTCCTCATCCTTCCGGTCTTCCTTGCACTCCTGCTTCAGAACGCGCGGCGGGCTCGAGGGGAAGTCTTTTTCAGGAAATGACAAGCCATTGGCCTCAGGTGAATGTCTCATCTCATCTAGAACATTATAAAATGTTAGCAATGGGCCACCGATTAGTGGCTAAGGAGCGGCTAAGAATTGAACTTGCCTTCCAGTATATAGATGAACTTGAACACGCCCACGGGCTTGGAATCCAGCAATGGAGCATACCAAAACGTGACCGGCTCGTGCATCGGACGGGGATGACCAAGCTTGAAGCCGACGGCCTCTGGTTCCGGTACGCAACCCATGTCCACTAGTTGTCCGTCGTCTCGTCGATGTACTTCAACCCTGATCGTACCGATGCCCACATTGCTGAATATGAAAGGCCGAACCACACCGTATCCTGCATCCAGTCTACCCATTTCCGCTCCTTGAACCCGCAGAAACCATTCTTTCGAGCATCCTCGTTTCGATTGCAAACAGCACTTGGAAGCCAATTTGATTCCGTCAACAAATATGTCGAATCCGAGGGTGGGGCAGTCGACTTGGCATTCGGATGTGATGGACAGAATAACTTCAAATTCAGTGTTTGGGGCTGGAGAGATGTATGTTGTGACGAAATTTGGCCCAGACTTTCGAAGACGCTCTTTGATCTGGGTTGAGTTGACTTCGATTCTGACCTCTATTCCCTCCAGACCCGGTATGACGGCCATCTTGGAATATCTGCGAGAATGTGCCAGATGCTGTGGAACATTTACGACGGTATAAGAAATGCGAAGTATTGGATGTGAATGTAGCCCAGGCCGGTGAGCACTGAAGAGCCACGATCTTCGCTTAAGCCTTGTTTCAATCTGGTCTGGAAGGAGCTTTCCACTCCACCTCGAGCGTTAATTCAAACATGGTGGCAGCCTTCCTAAGTAATGTCCAGTATCATGCGAAGTGCAACGCGACGTTTGGCAGTCGCCTTCGCCTTCAGCATCGCAATCTTCCGTCCACAGTTTGATAGTGATGTTGGCACCAAGCACGAAAGCAACGATAAGTGCGAAGTGGTATTTGACAGGATGAAAACACCCAGGTCCATTGCTGCCAACAGCACTATACCGAAGGTCTGAGAAAATTTGGGGTTCTTCTTGTGGGTTGAGAAGATCAGGGCGGGCCCCCTTATGAGTTTGGCGGGCTTGAAATGTAGAAAAGATTTGTAGTGTGGGGAAAGCTGGATATTTTTGCGATTTCCAATTGGGACTCTGAGGAAGCCTGAGATGGAAGCTCCGCACATGAAGTCCTATTTGTGCCTCTGAGGGGACCAACTTTTGGGGTTTCTTGAAAACAAGGGCTTCAGGTCGCCGTACTTGTCGAGCCAGTGCTTGGCGGCTAAATTTTCTAATAAGTGAGGAGAACATGGTCGATAGCGCCACGAAGATTTGGCCTCAGCTATTGGTCAGGGGCTTTTTTGTATGTTCTTACCTCTTTTGCAGGGCAAATATGTTCGAGAATTGTTTTCCCAATGGGTTGGAATTTTTAAAATTGCTGTTTGTGAACAGTAGCGCAAGCTCACACGGAGTAAAAACGGACTGCCACCAGTGCCTGGGTACTAAGACTTTAGGGTACCAGACTAGGTTCATTCACTGGATTGGGCCACGCCCAGAGTCCAGTGACTTTTTACAGATCTTGGCCCAGGCTGTTTAAAATTTCCCGTGACACATATGCTTCTGATGGACTATCAGCAAACTGGTGACTGTAAAACTTGGATGAGGCAAGTATGCCCGCCTTCGTTGCATCTGATTTTGTTGAGTGAATACCAGACAGACAGAGAAAGCCAAAAGTAGTAAGACTAGTTGGAAGAACGACTTCCATATATACTGGAGGTCGATGAAATTTAGCAGCTCTAGCAAACTTGACAAATTTGGGCAGCGCATCGTTATTGAGACTCATCGGATCGTGGCAGACCAATGTTGGCTAGCGATCACTAAGTTCGTAGATTACAGATCTGGTAGCACAGTGGGACCGAGAGGCTGTCACGCGGTTCTAATTTGGAGGACAGAAGCTGAAAAGCTTAAAAGGATCCCTAAGACCACGGAGTGGGAATTAAAGCGCGGAAGGACTTAGAAAGGATTATTCCGCGAGAATTGAGGATCGAACCTCTCCGTCGCTAGATTTGCGGCCAGTGCGGGCGATTGCATCTCGGCCCCTCGGAGTTCGGGCCTGAGTCCTCGCTAGCAGGAGTGAGATAATAGTACTCGTACCAGGGAAATGGCCTGGCAAAGGCATCAAGGGATCCATAATGGCTTCCGGGAACGTTGGCAGGCAAGAGCACAATCTGTGGAGAATAAATCGGAGGTTAACTCTCATTCCGAAGGACGAAGGCTCCGAAGCACTGGGGGCCAAATGAGTTACGCCACAATTTCGCTTAGTTGCTTAATTGGACATTCAGGGGAGTCCTAACGAGCTGGGTTCCTGATTGGGACAAGAACGCTTCGTAAAGTGAAACGAGGCTACGGCACAGCATGCTTATTTTCAGATCTTCGGGACGATGATGCGCAGCAACCAATCATGATTCTCCCAAACCACCGGCAGAGGACGCGGCTGTACTTTGGGGGCATCGGTATTGGGAATGGAAGTTCAAGCAGCGCCTCATCCATATGTTTGTACTCATTTCACTCTTCACTATAAGAATGGCGGTCGCTCCTGCCCTACCCTTCTTGAAACCCAATTCATTCTGCTTTCCTGGCTAAGATACCCAAACTTCCTCTATTCGAATTCCTCAACGATCACTGCTTAAATTTTGATACCCTCTTGTACCACCAATTCTGACCTTTTGACCTAAAACACCAACATGCCTAACCCAAAGATCGCAATCATTGGTGCTGGTCCTGCTGGTTTGGTACGCATGCCTGGCCCACTCTCCTCTTCAAATCCCTCGAGACTAACCCAATGACTTAGACCCTTGCACGGCTGCTTCAAAAGAACTCCATTCCGTGCATAATATACGAGGCCGAAACTTCACGCCACAGCCGCAACCAAGGCGGCACTCTAGACCTGCATCCAAAAGCAGGACAGCGAGCTCTCGAACACGCTGGCCTGCTCGAAGAATTCCATAAATTTTCTCGTCCAGAAGGTGAAGCGAGTAAGATCGCCAAGTATGACGGAAGAATCCTTTGGGATGACAATAAGTTGCCACCCTGGCGACCATCAGAACAAGGCGAGCAGGAGAGACCAGAGATCGACAGAGAAGATTTGAGGAAGATCTTGCTCGACTCTCTTGAGCCTGAAACTATCAAGTGGGGGAAGAAAGTATTGGGAATCTCAGAGGATGATAAAACGAAGGGAAAGTTCAACCTATCTTTTGTGGATGGAAGCATGGAGCTTGGCATTGATCTTCTTGTTGGAGCCGACGGAGCATGGTCGAAGGTCCGCCCCTTACTCACAACCGAAAAGCCTTTCTATTCTGGCATCACCGCCATCGAGCTTTGGGCTTCGAAGGCCGATATGACCAATCCATGGTTGTCTGATTATGTCGGTAAAGGAAGTTATTTCATGTTCGACGAAGGGCGCGCACTCATCTGCCAACGTCAAGGATCTGGGGCTGTTCGCGCCTATGCTGCTGTTCGACAGCCAGAGCCCTGGGCCGATGATTGCGGTATTGACTGGGCGAGCGGTGATGCCAGGGAGCGCCTCGTGAAAGGATATTTCAGCGACTGCGGGGATGACCTGAAGCGAGTGATCGTCGAAAGCCGTGATGAGCTCATTCCTCGAAAATTCTGGATGATGCCTGTCGGTGTGAAGTGGAACAGCCGTCCTGGTGTCACTCTTTTGGGTGATGCAGCACATTTGATGACACCATTTGCGGGCGTTGGTGTCAATCTAGCAATGGCTGATGCCTTGGACCTGGCAAAAGCTATCGTTCAAAGAAAGAACAGTATTCCTGCAAAGCTTGTGAGCGATAGTAAGAATATTTCTCTCGCAATTGAACAGTATGAGAAGTCAATGTTTGAGCGGGCGGAAGAGCAGGCTACGAAGACAATGCATGGAATGAAGGGTCATTTTAGCGCAACGGGATCAGAAGAAAGAGCAGGCAAGATTCAAAAGGGGTACAATATGATCCAAGCCCGGAAGGCGGAGGGAGTGAAGGCTTAGTAGTAGTTATATATTTAGCAAACAGTTGATTTGTTTCCCAAGTGATCCCGTTTGGCAGAGAAGCTTAGTGAATTCACCATCAATTCCTGAAGTCAAAAATCTGACAGAAGAGCTCCATGATTTTGGCCCTAGCCCCAAGACCGCGAGAGGCAGCAAGACTTTATTGCTACAAGTTGCCCTTCCCATCCTTCAAGTCGACAACTCATGTGTACGACAACTTCTTTCATGTCTTTCAAGACTACCTGGGTCTGTTCTAGGTATCTTCCTGAATCACCCTTCTGATCTGCGATATTCTTAGCCTACTTTGTACATGCGAACTACAACGGCAGCGGCATTTTCTAAGGATAAGACTTGAATTTATTGAAGTTAGTATTCTATCTTCCCTTCTTACTCCCCTTCCCACTACCTCCCTTATTCCCCTTATTCTTCCCCTGCACACCCTTCGAAGCCGCACCCGCCGAACCACCAGCCATCATAACCCGCACTTTACTAACAGGCACAGTATTAGTAACCTCTTCCACCTTCCAGCCCTTCAACAACTCCACTTCTCGAGGCCACATCCTCTCTGTATCTTCACTCTTCTCATCAATCTTCCCCTTTGCCCCGGCATCAAGCAGCCACCGTCCCACAATCTCCTTCACAGCCTTCCCTTTCTTCTGTGCTCCAGGTTGCAACTTAGCTTTATACTTAACTTTGCCCATAGCCGCCCATGGCGCACAGACAGGAATCGCTTCGAGGATCTCGTCACCACGTAATGGCGTGCCAACAAGTGTATCCAGAGCAATCATCTTATCTTCGCCTTCATCGGGTTCATTGGCTCCTTGTTCTAACATGGCTTTGCGCTGCGCTTCGTGTGCCGCTGTTTCCTTCTGTGTTCGCTGATGTTGCGCCCGGCGGCGTTCCTTCTGGAAAGCAATCTCAGCTTCCCGAGCGGCTTTCGCTTCGGCTTCCGCGCGTGCCTTTTCTTGTCCGGCGGTCGCGCCAATGAGTTCTTGTGCTGCTAAGCGGTCTTCTTCATCTTGGTCTTTGTACTTGGTGGCAATCTTCTTGGCTCTGCCTTTCTTGCCGCGCTTCGGTGGTGGGGCGCCACCTTTGTGCTTGTTTTGTTGGCTGGGAGTTTGTGTGCCTGTTGCAGGTTGGCTTTCGGTAATTTCGGTCTCTGCATCGGAGTCGTCTTCCTCTTGCAGGTCTTTGTCGCTGATTTGAAGCTCTTTTACCTCTTGTACAGGCACATCCGCGTCGTCACCATCGGAGATAATAGGCTCGACTACTGGCTGTGTTTGAAGTGGGTTTGACAGTGTCTGTTGATCTGCTTCATCGTCAGATTCCTGGAAATCCTCCTCCTCGCTGCCTTCATAGTCATCCAATTCAGGGACAACCGCCTCTGTCGTAATCGATGGATCCTCTGCAATAGATTCGGGGGCACTTGCTCCATCATTCGCAGAGCCCACATCGCCATCCTGTACTCTATGCTTGATATGCCTCGCCGTGCTTGCTTCACTGATCTGGAACATGATTCCGAAGCCGAGCAGCAAAACAGCCGGAGGTAGGAAGTTTTTCTTTCCCTTGACCGCAAAGCTTCCTGTAGGAAGAAAGTCCCCGCCCGAGGCCGACTTCGAGACTTGGTCGGCGCTAGCCCACCAAGCGGACATACCAGCTTTCGAGTCCCAGGCACTAGAGCAGGATACGACCAGACTTCCAGCTTGGGACAGAGTCGAAGGCGGAATAGGCGCATCGGGTGTCTTTGGGTTGTTTCGGATAACTACTGATGCGGCTCCTTGGATATCCGCGTGGAGATAGACGTCGCCCTTCTTCAGGTACCTCTTGTAGAGTATCTCGTTTTGTTGGGCATCCTTTCCTCCAAGGACTAGGTAGCCATCTGATGATATAAACCAGATGAATTTCTCGAACCACATCTGCTTTCGAACCGGGCGAAGGATAGCTTTCTCTTGCTTCAGGCCCTTTTTCAGATCCTGAGCAATTCTTGCCTCTTGACTCTTCAATGCCTTGCTCGATGACTCCAATGTCTTCATTTCCTTGTTCGCTGCATTTCGTTTCTGATCGTAGTACTGTCTTGCATTGCTCCATGGTGACAGCGCAAGGTCGATGTCAATTGTCAGCCGTTTTTCTTCGGATTTCAGTTTTGGCTCCTTGGGCGCACTGGAGTCGTCCTCACTGTTCGAAACGTCGCTATCTGTCTCGTACTTAGGTTCCAAGTCATCTTCGTCCTCAAACTGTTCCTCGTCCAATAATAATGTCATAGTATTTTCTTGCAATTTCAGTGGTAGCTTGATGATCGACGCGACGGGATTGGAACGCTTCTGCTCCATCTCGATGAGCTTCCCAATCTCGACCCAATCCATGCCCTGTGCGATCAGGCCATTCACAGCATCCATAGCTTCTTGAACTCGCTCGAAATTTGCTTGGAGAGCCCCGGCTTTCCGTTCATTGAGCGATTGGACTTCTTGCAAGCCACCTAGTCGTTTCGCTTGGTCCTGTCGCGCAGCTTCAATCTTCCTTTGGGCCGTTCGTTCTCGCTCTTCAAGTCTCGATTCTAATCTTTGGCCCTCAATTGAAGAGAAGAATTCGTCGCAGGTCTTGTTGAAGCCTTCAAACTCGAGGAATACAGTATTCTCATCTCCTTCGAATTGCCGTGGTCGAAATGGGTGGAAATCATCGTAGATCAGGCCTTTCCGTGAACCATCCTCCTTCGACGCTTCCTCATACCCATCTTTCTTCTTTGCCAATATGTAGCCTTTGGAAACCTTCGAGCTTGTAATTTCCTGAACCACCCTCTGCGCCTCTTGCAAGGACCGCATCAAATGATCTAACAGAGCTTCGCTTGCTAAAACTTCACTGGGCTTGACGGAAGAATCGAAACCAGTAATCCGCATGGCATGGTCGACCAGCATTGGAGGGTATTCGGTTATGGAAACAGCCAATGCCTTCCTCAATGCATCTGAGCCCTTCTTCTTCGCCTTCTTCCCTGCTACAAGGTCCCCTTCACCCCTATCAACAGCCTTCTGTAGCGCGTTCTGTAGCCGGTCATTTGTCAGAGGTGGGATTCCTCCATAGTTCTGCCTGTTCTCCAGGGAATATTTCAACCCCACCCTCAGTTCCTCATGCGCCTCTCCCTCCTTTACAATCCGTAGCAGCGCCAGTATATTCAGCTCCTTGTCCGTAAGAATAACATTTCCAGAGGCATAAAACTCGAGGAATAACCTGTATTGTCCATCGCTGAATTGAAATTCAATAATCCGGTCTGTGCCGACCTGTGATACGGAGGTGACTCTTCGAGTCTTCAAGTATTTTCGTAGTCTCGAAACAAAGGCAGACGGTTCCGCGGCGGTAGCTCGGGAGTATTCGGTCAGATGGCATCGAAATCCTGAGTCTATAATGATCTGCTGCTTGTTCTCAGGCTTTGCGAACTTGACGAGGAAGATTTTGGAGGAGAGGTCGTAGATGTTGGAAACTCGGAGCGTCGTGAGGGCATTTGAAAGCTCGTGTGCGATGACCTGGGCCGGTTAGCAAGAGAAAGAAACGTAAAGAGGGGTAGGAAAATACTTTGACATCAATTGAGGAGAACCTTTGCTTCATATTGTGGGCTTGAAGCGGGTGGATGTTGCGACGTGGGATGTGGCGGGGTTGTGGAGATTTTGATGACGATCAACAAGTCCCCGCGGTCACCGTAGTTTTGATGTCTTTCCTTCCACAATAACTACGATACCTTTTATATCTGGCCCTGATTCACTCAAATTTTGTGCCAGTTGTATCTCAAATGGGTCTAGTGACTCTCTAATTGAGAATATCTGTTTTTGTGCTTTGGTATTTTTCGCGCATCTTTTTGCACGACTTCTGATCTCCAAATGCTGTGCAAGAAGCCCATGGTTTCCCAATGAAGACAATTATGAGCAACTCGGGAGTTCCATCGAGAGGAGAGAGACGCTAGGAGCGCTTTCTTCCGTGTATATTTTTCTTCATTCATGCAAGCCAACGCCATGGAGCAAAGAGATATCGGGAACCAGAAACTCTTTCAGTGGTCCACAGAGCGGACGCCATGCTCCTTACAGCCCCATTGTTTTACTTTCACATTTCTATATGTATTGATACATTCCTGTTAATCGGTGGCTGCTCACGTGCTGGCAGGTAACATATCTCAATTTGGCCAACTCGTGAGACATGGAACGACACCTCACTCAGGAAGGGTTTTCCTTGAACAGGGCACATATTGTACATCTATTTCATATCCACTTTGCCGCCCAGCATGTGTCACTTGTGTAAGCAGCTAGAAGGAAGACAGGAAGAAGCTTTTGAAGACTCTTCCACCGTAGCCCAGGGGGGCTGGAAAGACAGCGCAAAAGTACAAGAATTGTATGGGGGACCAACAATTACCGACATGCCCCTCGAGATTCGCCGTAAAATCTACGCCAACCTGTTGTTGGAAAAGAATGTCTTAAGATTTGACGCGAAAGGATACGTCTACCCACGCTTCGAGACGTCTTTATTCAGACTCAGCAAAGAGATATCCGCCGAGAGCTTACGATTTTTCTATACCGAGAATGCTTTCATATGCTTCGAGACAAGCATGCCACTTAAAGTTGATAAAATTCATCGCACCGGCTTCAAATTCCTTCCCGAAAGTCGTGCGAGATCCTGTCGCAGCCTTCTCATGAAATTTCAACTACGGCTCGATCTCCGAGAATATGGAAACAATTCAGTCGAACTAGAACTTGAACACAAACTGTTCGCCATATTTCCTGCCCGACAACTTCCCCTTTTCATGACGCTAGTCAACCACTCGAACTTGCATTCTTGGAACCTTGGGTACGTCCCAGGGGCCAAATTTGTATTCCGCCCCGTTGGAGATTTCTCTAAGAGCCAGGATCACACTTTTGCTATGTTAGTACATTCAGTCAAGCGTCTTCGGGGAAAGTTGGACTCCAGTGCTACAATTCCAGGAGTGGGGCCGACTCAACACATGAGCGTCGTCATTCAAGGCAAGCGGGACTTAAGACGCATCAACGAGATCAAACCAGCCATCTTATCACATAACTTTACCGTAGTCGACCTATTCGCCGACGCAAGCGCGGCAATGAAGAAAGCGGATAGCCTAGTCAGTATTGGCAACTATATGGAAGCAATTCGGTGCTACTATATCGCCCTCCGTGTACTGAAGCTCTCGTCGCCAGTCGCGCATCTGCTTTCCAGAACACAAGAAGTTGCCCTCAAATTCTACGTTCTGAGAGCAAACGTACAGATGTCTCTTCTGTACTCAAAGCTAGGAAAATATAGGATGGCTAGGAGTACTGCTCTTGGGGTTTGGCAGCTGCTTCCGACTGGCAATTGGCTGGAAGAAGAGAGAGCCGAGGTGATCACACGTCTCACGACAGCTCTCGTGGACGAAATTTCCGTGGCCATCATGAAAAAATATGCACAGTGTCCGGGAGGAAATACATCTAGAGCTCAAAGTCTTGCCTCGGCGAGCATGCGTAGTTAAATGGACGAAGAGAGTCAAGGGACTTTCAGAAACGCTGGGTCACTGGTGGCTGAACAGTTTCGTTGACACATCTGATACAAGTAATACACTGCTTTAGCAAAAGTCTTTAAACAAGGTTCGCTGATCACGGGAATCGCGTCTCGCCATTACTTGACCGTTTCTCTTACCGCATTTCCATGCACCTTGTCTCTGGCTTCTGTGGTATATTCGTGACTGTTGTATCTCTTGGACAGCATACGACTGACTGCCTTGAAATTTTTTTATTTTTTTTTGGGCATGTTCTGGCCCCGCAGGGCTAAGGACACAGCATCATGGCCGTGACTGTTGTTGCGCCGCGCTTGTTAAGTCGGCCTTGAAGAAAGGGATATCTTTCATATGAAATCATATTAGGCAAGTTTGGGATCATGGGAAAAGGGCTATGTATCCTTGCTCACTGCGGTAATGGAAAACGTCTGCTTCTTACGCGGGGATATATCTCTCCAGTACTGGGATAATCCAGTTGAGGGTTTTATGTGTAAAATTTCTGTCTATCCTACATATCTAGGCGAGATAGCCGGGATCTGCAGCCATACTCCAGTAATTGCCGCTTTTTCTTCTAAAGTTGCTGAGATAGTTGGAACATAAATCACCTACCAAAACCTCCAAGAAGCTCCCCCTAAGCAACCAGCTGGAGCATCCGCTAACCTCTCACATTTCCACGACCAACTGCCGTCCCCCGGGGAAATTGCTTCTTCACGTCAGCTTTGCATCTTTTCAGCTGTATTTCCTTGATTTCTTCGAACGCAGCTTTGATTTCTTCATGATCCGGTCGAAATTCAAGAGCTTCTCGTAGTGTTGCTCGAGCAGGTATAGGACATCCTCGTTTAGCCTGAAGCGTTGCCTTCCGGATGCAAATTTTAACCTCCTCGGAATCATTGACTACTCGACTACGGACCCTACCTTCATAGCATCCATCGACAACGTCTATTAATTCGTATTCGGCGTCAAAATTTTCCGTGTGATCCAAGATCGAAGCCATGTCAGCTGCCGCAATCCAAGTCTGGAAAATCAATGCAACATGCTCGTCTGTAAAATTAGTTGCAAAGCCATTTTCGAGAGTCGCCCATAAAGGGGCGCCCAGAAGTTGAGCCGCGATTGCGTACTCGCATTGAGCTTTGAAACATTGTTCGGTCTTACACAGCTCGTCTCCCTTGCCCTTCGACTGTTGTGCAAGTTTTAAACAATCCCTAGACGTCAATGGGGACGAGATCAGGTAGGATTCCTCGCTTTTCTGACCGGAAATACCCATTAATAGAACCTGTAGCCCAGACTGACGAGTCTGTCTGATTCCTTGGATACCACTCTGAATACGCGCTGTTGCCCTCTTGCTATCCTTGTAATAAGGGCTTTCGGTCTTGTCCTGGAAAGAAATTGTGCGAATGGATACTCCCCTTTTGATTGAGTTACCAGGGTAGTATTCGGCATTAAATCCATTGAGTAATGCAACCCAAGCTTCGAGGTGGTGACCTGCCATAATTGCATAGCCCGAGCATGGCAAGCTTTTTGGGTGCAACGAGTGATGGATAGTAATTTTTAAGGCATAGTGTTTGAGATTGCAATAGGCCTTTCCAAAAATCATGGGAATGCCTCGGTTGCAATGTCTCCTCAGGAATGGGTCCCAATTCGTTTCAAGAAACACGAAGTTATTCTCCGAGTAAAAGTAGCGTAGACTTTCGAGAGAGATTTGTTTGTTGACCGTGAACAGCCCAATGTCATATTTGCAACTAAGGCTACCTTCATCGCGACAATGCCTGAGAAAAGTGACGTTTTGGTCGAGGAGAAGGTAGGAATAGATTTGGTCTCGGAGCTCGAGTGGAATTTTAGTAAAGGTACTTCCGATGACAGTTGCTTGCGGTGTCGGAACCGGGTTTCCCTGAACCAACCCCCTGCTAGCCTTTGTGTCGCTGATAGTTGCGTCGGACATTCTTGGTCTGCGAATTTGGGAGAGGTCAGAAAAAGAAGAATCCCAGTGGGAATCAGGATTTAGAGTATAATACCTGTGGGAGAAGTGTTTGCGAGACTGGGCCAAGTTTGTTGTGGAGAGAGAAAAAAGAAGAAGAAAAAAAGGACGACTAATGAAGGAGATATCGATCTAAAGTGACGGAAAGCGCCACACATTTCGAGTGAGTAATTCTTCCACGTGATGACATCAATTGAATTTGGAACATTCGTGATGCAATGACGACCTGCGAAGCCAGATCTTCTGTTGCTTCCTTCCTCGTATATACAAATGAGTAGGGAAGCCATTGATCCAGCAGAGACAATGCCAATCTGAAAAGACCTAATGATCTATGAGCAGCGAGCTTTGATGTTAGCAAAGCTGCGAATCTGCTAGGGTTCAAGGATTTCTTGCTGGAGCAATCTCTGTATCTTTCCCTAAATTATGACGTTGGTGACTAATGCAATCTTGTTGCGGGGGCTAAATTAGGGCAATCACTTCTTTAATCCCTCGCCCCAAGCGAGGTATCTTTCTATATCTCGTGCCCAGGGTGCGTACAGACGACATCACTTTGAAATATCTCCTAGCTCAATATAGTTTTGGCTAGAACTTTCGAGATCCGAATATTCAAGATGCGTGTCAAGATCATACTGCGTTCGCTATTGTTTTGCGAGGCCCTGGCGCAGATCTTCCCAGTGGAGGTTGCATTTCGATGGCGTCGAAGAGAGCCATGTAACTTCAAGGATGAGATTGATTTCTCCTCAAAAGTCGTGAAAGACACCATATGGGAAGGTTGGATGCATTTAACATCATAGCCCGGTTCTGGTTGTTCAGGTTATTTGGAGTGGCGACGCGTCTTTCTTAAATATAAGTTTCTTTCACGTTGGATTTTGAAGTTGAAACCAGATTGGGATTCTCCAAATCCTAAGGACGGATGCTTGGTTGCCACTGAGGATTGTTTTCCAAAAACTGGAACATGTCGAAACCAAAATGATATCAGACTTGTTCTGTCCTTTCGATTGCGTCAGCAATTTCGTCATCAAGAATCAGAATCCCTCACTCATATTCAAGTCAAAGTTACTGGAGGAAGGGCCTCTGTAAATGCCACAGTCCAATATCTTCCTCATTATTTCTGATAAAGAAACATCTGAATTGTTGTGTCAAATTGTTAATAGATCAAAGTTTGAGAGTTGACATCTGTGGAGTTCGTCAGGAGGCTAGCTACCTCGCCGCAATGCCAAGCTACACACCCCCGTCAAAGTAGCACTCAGGCGCGGAATTTGATTCCCCCGCAGATGCGGAGACTTCATTCAGCCAATTGTATTTCTGGAGATAAGATTTCTTAAGCACTAAAATCGCCTTAAACTGGGGAAGATAATCGCGCCGTCAATAGATTAAGCAAGCTGGCGCGCCTCTATCGCGCCGACCGAGGTAATGTCACATGTAGGCACCAGCCCCCTCGCAAATCCTTCGACCTAAAAAGGCGCTACCCTGTCTCGACGACAGTCATGCTTTCGCGCACGAGACTCGTGCCCTTTCGTTTGCAAAACATCATCATGAGCAGTCGTCGGAGCGCCATACTGGCTGCCATTTGCTTGGTGTTCATATTCGCATTATATCATCTATCGAATTTACCCGGGACCGCCATCGTCACTGAACTCAATCCCCCGGCTGAAGATGCCAAAGCAAATGACGCCAAAGCCACGACGATAGCGAAAATTGAGAGCACAAAAGCCGTGGCCATTGCGCAGCCCACGGGAACAGAATCCCCTCTTTCGCCTGAAGTTTTAACTTATTTCGATCAAGTATTCTCTGAAGGAAAGCCTGCTCGCTATGATTTTCCTGCACTACGCGCACAGTGCGAGCATACGAAATGGGCGGAAGACGAGGTGTATCTGCAATGCGGGGGAATGTCTGCTGGTCTAACTTCGATCATGTCCCAATTGAAAGTCTGTCTGAAAATGGCGGTTGAGACTGGAACTAGTCTCGTTTTGCCGGCGATGCCGCTCAGAGATTCGAAGAATTTGAAGGAGTTTAACTTTTTGAATGGCGATGCGTATTTGACCTACGAGGAGTGGTTTGATGCAAGCCATTTGATTGAATCGATTGGAAGAGTCTGTCCTAAGATGAAAATCATTCATCCCATCCAATTGGATAACCCAATTGAAGTAAAAAACAAATGGTCGATAGACATTGGGAAAGCACCAGGTTATAAGGCATTCTCAAGCTATTTCTGGGCCGGCCGTCCGTTCAGAGCATTTTTTGAACAGCAGTACGCGGAATTAGAAGGAATGGCAGCTATGTCGCCAAACAGGAACGAATCCAAGAAGGGGATCACTGTGATCTCTATCAGTTCCTCATTCTTGTTGTTCAGAATTACAGACGATCCTACGGGACAGGAACTGAAATTATGGAACGACCTGGGCCAGCTCATTCGATTCCGAGACGCTCCTCGGAAAATCATTGGCCAGATTCTCCCGCTCCTAGATCGTCCCTTCTATGGAGTGCATTTCAGAGCAGAAAATGACACAATTTGGAGTTCCCCCGAAGCGCAACTGAAGGTTGACTTGGAGGGTTTGGACCAAGCATGGACCAAATACGGCACGCCGAATGCGCAGAAGCCTTTGATTTACCTAGCGTGTGGAGACCAGGATCAAATCGAGAAATTCTCAACGGCGGCGATGGCAAAGGGGTGGGAAGTCACGCATAAGTGGAAGTTGGCCGAATCAAATCCGGAGACTGTGAAGATGATCAACGATCTAGCGTTCGATTTTCAGGGCGCTGTTGATATGGGCATTATGATCAAGAGTCATTTCTTCATGGGAATTCAGGGTAGCGCTTTTTCGTCGACTGTTGGAAATGCCCGTGACGTTACGGGACGGTATAGAGGGAGCTCTTTCACGGTTTATGATGATGGAAATGCCAGGACACATTTGTTTAATGATGGAGATGCCAGCACGTATGCATGCTGTTTGTAATTATGAAAACATAGAAGTAACGAATATTTACCAACAGGTGATGGGCGAGGATTGTAGTGAAGTTGAGTTGCTTTGCAGGATTTTGCCTAGTGCACGAATCCTACTGTAAGACTATCTCGGTATCCGATCACATCTCTTTCACTCCAGTATTTGTCCATCGTCAGTTCCAGTTTGGACGCTCATTGCTGCGCTGCGGCTGAAATTGACCAGACTGAGAGGTTGAGAGTCGCAACTTCTTAAACCCCTGCTACCTTCACTGCATTTCTTGCGTAACACCATGCACTTGATAATCTTTTTATTGACTTCGATGGCACGTGACTGACCTCAAGACGGCACTATGTATGCTGAACACCTGGGTGTCTTTCTTTTTTGATTTCGTGGGAATCATTGCGTTGTAGTTACTGGTTGTTTGATCCTTCGACGTAAACAGGTTTGAAACCATCAAACAGCTTCGGGGACGGTTTGGCTCTGAGTGGCCGTAGCCAAATCGAACCGATTCACCGTCAGCATGTCAATATAGGGCCCCTGGGTACTTTTTGTTGTACATCTCACGAAAGCTACGTCGATTTAAGGTTTCGGTTTGCTGCTTGTTGGCTCGCTCTCCTTTGCTGGCCCCGCACCAATATATTTACATTCAGTAATTCAATACACTATTGCAGGGGAAGCCACCTACCTCTAATTTTCCGTTGTTCGGAAAACCTAGCTCAGAAAATTGTCAGGTCACTTGCACCCTTGCAAATCTACGTCTACCAAGATACCTCGAACCCTCGGAAGCACCGAATTTCTCAACTGCCAAATGAACGCGGATCCCACGATAGACCTTCGGGTAGACACCCCTACGCCGGTAATGAGCATGGAGGAAACAAGCCAGAGAGCGCAGACTCTACCTGCATCTTACAACAGCCTACCTAAGGAACTCAAGCTGGACATATGGGAACAAGCATACCCTGATGCGCCGGGTCGAGTCATCCACATTCAGTGCTCGCCAACAAAGGCCCGGTCCAAACCCGGATACCTTTCCGCTCTTGGCAAGAAACACTTCCTCGATCGATCCTCTCCTCCGTCAAATGTGACTTTGGGGGAGTCTAGTCCAGCCTATAAGTTCTCTTTGGCTATTGCTCTACGCCCAAGTCTCGAATATGCAGATGCAGTCTCAAGAGAAGTGGCAATGAAAAGATCGGAGCGCATATTTCCCGGAGATAGCATACACCAGCATATTCGGGCGGATCTCAGCAAAGACATTCTCCTCTTCTCGGTCCCATTGACCGGAAATCCGATCGCGCCGGTCTTGAGCAGCTTTCTAGCGGAGATTTCCATAGCACAGAAGTCCCGCTTGAAGTATGCCGCTTTTGAGTGTAGACCCGTCGCACGAAAGTGGCATGTCTTTTCACCACGAGCACCCGAAAACCGATTATCCAACCTTCGTAAACCCAGTCTGCCCAATTTGATTGCAAGTAGTTCCCTGGAAATGGTTGCATTCATTGGTGGTTACGGCGGAAGAGGCGATAATTTTGGAGAAGGACAGAAACCGTCGGGGCTAAAGTTTCTGGAGGTCAGGAATAGAAATGACGGAGAGGGAAAGAAGGCTGAGAGCTTCGACCAAACCAAAGTATTGGCAGATATCAGATTTCGTCGCAGCGACTGGAGTGTACAGTATGCGCGCATAGGACTTGGAGGTCAGAGTGGAGCAGATAACAATGAGCTTGTTGTGCAATGCTATATCGTGGTTCCCGGTGTTCCTGGCGGCCGCCTCATTTTCTGGAACGCGAGGAGGAATCAGCTCACCACGGAGTTCGTGATGCGGCCAAGCTCTGAACAGCTGCAGCTAGTCAACACATACGTTGAGCAAGTTGGTAGACATTACGCAAATGCTGCAACCGGGCGGGGAATGTTTACAAAGGCCTGACTGATCATGTTTCACTTTTACATGTAAATAAAACAAATTTTACAAATTGTATCGTTCTTATCTATTTTCCAAGACTCTAGTGATCAATAGCAGACATTTATACTGGTAATCACAATCCAAATTCACCCATCACATATCTTCCGATTCTACCTAGAATCATTTATGTCACAGCCCGATAGTATCCAGATTTGCAAGTGTTCAATTGAATGAAGTCCAGTATCTGTGTAGCGTGGCTTTTGGTCATAAAAGGCTGCCCATGCTCCTCTTAACTCCCATCCTCTCCGTAATCATACCAGCAATCACAACTCCCCGAACCTTCCGTACCCAAGACTTCTTCTCGAAAACAACTTAAGATTAATTGACAATGTCGCAAGGAAGGAGATCGTCGATTTCGTCCACCCAAGTAAGCAACGATATTAACACTTTGGAAACATCACATTTACTAATAATTTTCAGATTCCACCGCCAGACCCACCGCACCTTAAGCTTCTTGCGCTGACCAGAAGATGTAACAAGAGTCCCCAAGTTTCAGGCGACGCCTATCATACAAGATTCTCACGTTTCGGTGACCTTCCCACCGAGCTGCGTCTCGACATCTGGACACTTGCCGCCTACGATGTCCCAGGACGCATCATCCCACTGAGCTGCACTCCAGGCGCTTCGCCTATGACTTTCCATACCATATCGCCATATCCCATGCTAGCTACCGTGAGCAGGGAGGCGCGCGCGGTTGTTGCACAGGTCCTCAAAAGCTTGGTACCCGGTAGCCTTGATGATGGACAGCAACTCATAATTGTGGATCACCAAAAAGATGTCTTACTGTTGGCAAGCGACTTCACTAGTCGCCAGCTCAGGGTTCTGAGGGCGAAGATTGGGTCCGATAATGAGAGTGTTTTGTCCGTTGCTCATGAGTTTGGAAATCAAAGTACGAGCTTCTTAGCTCCTAACTCCGTGGGAGGGAACGCGACCTTGGATGGCACTCAGATATTTCATACGTTTCCGAAGCTGGAAGCATTAATTATCGTTCCAGTCTGGAGAGCCCCAGGAGCAAATAAAGTTGGGGAGATCGGCGAAAGAGCCACACGAATGGCGTCTTTGAGGTTTGGGGGACTGCAGTTCCTCAGCAAGTCGCAGATGAGTTCAAGATCTTCCTATCTGGCGTGGAAAACTGTGAGCGAGATGTGATGGAAAGATAAGTTAGACAAATGTGTATTTTCCTACTTTTCGAGGGTGAACGATTATTATCGTCAACTCCGATGGGCAAATAGTCCTTTGGCTGAAGCTGCTTTCAAGTATCCAAAGATAGATTGCCGGGAACTAGTGCTTCAGTGGAGAGATTAAGCTTGATTCTTGGGTAGTATGGTTTTTGGGTGTGATTTGGCAAGAATGTTGTGTACTGGTGGGTAGATGGGGATGCTCCGAGCGGAGTAGGCAAAGATGAGGGGTGGTTCCGGCATTTTCATAGGAACAAGAGATCAATAGTTTATGGAATTATTGCAAAATAAACGGCAATATGGTTCGGTGTCATATTTCATGATGGATATTTGGATAAGTCACGAAGCTAGCTTCAAAAGAAAGCTATAAATGGGGCAGCCCAGGCCGCCTCTGAATCTAGACTCCTCCACCTCGACCCGTTGCTAGAATTGAGCTTGTCTATTCAATCACCACCAATCCCTTGAAATCAATCTTCAGCGTTCTATCCTTGGGAAACGGTACATCTGTCCTCTTCTCCACCCCTCTTACGTGGTTCATCCAGGCCCTTTGATACTTGTCTATCGTCCTCTGATAACGCGGCATCGCCCATTCCTCCGACTCGTCTCGGCAATCGACAAATCTAAGCTTCCCATTGGCGTCTTTCTGCGCCTGTATAGAAGACGAGTACTCTTGCAGGATGATTGTGATGTGCTCAAGGTTCGGGAACCAGGTGAACATTTTATGAGTGGCGTCTGCACTGGTCGGAGATCCGTTGCCGGCTCGTCCTTGCCAGTGGTCCATTTCGCAGCAACGAGATTCTTTAAGTAGGCGACGAATCATGCTAGCATTCTCTGGACCTACTGACGCAGGAAATAGAGATCCGAGAAGGTGAAATGCGAAGATAAAAGCAGAAGATCTTTGCTTGGGTCCAAAACGGGAGAACCACCCAAATAGTTAGCGGTCCTCTTAAAAACCGGGAAGAGCTGTTTCAAGACTTTGAAACAAACTTCGCGGGCTTCGTGACAGGTGTTTGCAAGTGCTGGGTACGGATGTCGAGAGGAAATCTGAGGTGTGCTGCGAATCCGCATGATGCGTCGAGTGTCGGAGATTGCGAGTTGCCATATATGCCATCGGAGCTCGCGAGGTAAACGGTCGAAAGGGTGGAATGTTGGTCCAGAGACTCGCGCAATCGCAAGAGCTGCGACCTCTCGTCTTAACGCTGCCAACTCAGGTCCTGCTTCCATGCGGCGGCGACGTCGTTGGTCTTTCCAAGGAGGGGTATGAGGATTCATGATGCTTGGCAGAGCGTCGTAATAGAAGACCCAGTTTGTTGAATTTAGGAATTGGGAACGAATTTATAGATCGGACTTGAATCTCTTATACTTCTGTTCGTGCATTCTAAGGCAGTGAATAACAATCGTGACTCGTGAATGGATTTATACATGACATACGTGAATCACTTAGATACCGAATCACGAAACTTCAATTAGACCGGAAACTGAATTGATTTCCATAGATTCTAGGGAAAACATCTCCTAAGTCCCTCGTATAGACACGCGTACCCAGAAGAACATATAGTTGGAAAAATAGGGGTAAGGGGTTAGCGGCAAATCCAGACTAGCGCCTTCGCTAAATTTTCGGTCCTTCTTTTCCACGTTTCCAGAACACAACATCATCCCTTGCAACACACTCCTTAAATGCTCCTGGCAAGATATACACTCTTTAAAACGACTGGATCTCGACATGCCAGTATTGTGCTTACTTACAAGACGAAGAACAACTGGTTGAGCAGGTCACGAGACCGCGCGAGGCATCAGATGATGATGGAGGAATCAAACGGAGTGACTCTTGACAAACCCCTTCCTGTTGGTAGAGAGACTAACAAATCAGTAGAGACACCATGATACCCATGCGATGCCTCCTCAGGCAATATGCAATGTGTATAAAAAATACCAAAGAACGAGCGACGCGGGCGTAGATGATGATCTTGAAGTCGTGGACTTCAAGCGAGGGTTGACTGAAGTGCAGAAAGATCGAATTATCCCTGTAGGGACAGTAAATTCAGATCTGATTGTTTCAGCTCAGAAGGAGTTCAGAATCTCTGGCGGATTAGGAGAGACAAGTCTCGTGGAGACCGAGCCGGAAGAATGCACCATTTACGAGCACCAGGATTTTCCAGGTACCGTTCGCCATTTTCATCGTATACTAGAAGGCTCTAACAAACGGTAGGGCTGCGATTATTTCCAAATTTACTGCCTCCAGAGTGCCAGGCCATGTTCATCGACCGACTTCTCCACCGAGATTTGTCAAACCCACTGCATAAAACAAACATTCATCAAGACTACGACATTCCCTTTCCTCCACCGCAAGCCAATGGTCCAGATCGTCAATCTTTCTTTACCTACCCTCAGTCATCAAAAGACCATACTTTCACCCCTCTCAACCCGCATTCAAATCACAAGCCCCTGAACACAGTCCAGTTCCTCCAAAAGAAGCTTCGCTGGCTTACCCTTGGCTCGCAATACGACTGGACGACCCGCTCCTACCCCACCAACTCACCAACGCCCTTCCCATCCGACGTATCCAAACTCGTTACTACCCTCTTCCGCAACGCATTCACGCCGGAGTCCGGCGTCGTGCTGATCTATAGTCCTAAAGACTACATGCCAGTCCACCGCGACGTGTCGGAAGAATGTCAGCGCGGGCTCGCGAGTTTCAGTCTCGGATGCGATGGCTTGTTTATCATTGCGAGGGATAAATTTCCGGGAGAAGATGAGCAGAATGATGATCGGGAGCAGGAGATGGTTGTTATTAGAGTAAGGAGTGGGGATGTGGTGCAGATGGACGGCGAGACGAGGTGGAGCTGGCATGCTATGCCAAAGGTTATGGCGGGGACGTGTCCAGAGTGGCTGGAGGAGTGGCCGGTGAGGAAGGGTGGTAGGAGGGAATATGAGAAATGGAGGGGTTATATGCGAGGAAAGAGGATTAACATTAGTTGTCGACAGGTTTGGGGATGAAGATGCGGATGTGTGTTGTAAGCAGGATCACGTTCTGTCCAAGTCCCTATTCAAAGATGACCAGATGTGGGCCCGCCATCATCGTTGATTATGCTTTCTTCCACTACAGTATCTTCTCAATATTGTGTTCGACCCTCTGGTACCCAAAATAAATTTCACCCCTCCCACAAAAGACAAGTGCCAATCCCCCCTCTCATTTCGCCTTCCTCAAATACTTGCGAGACTTTTATCAACTTCAGGATTTCGGAACTCCGTCGATCTTGACTTCGTGGACAGGAGAGTCGTCCAGCTGAGTTTCCGAATGGCCAGAAGTAATTTCTTCCTTCTTCCAATTCCATCCCGCATCCTGCCACTTTTCCCCAAAAGCCCTACCTGGATGAAAAGCTGTCATAAAGATCGTTGCCAGCGACACCATCGACCCTTCCAAAATCATAAACGGGATTTCCTCGTTGGCAAGTTTGCCACCAAAGCCATTCGATAGTTCCGCGACTCGAAAGCAGGAGCGAGTCAAGATGAGGAAGGTCGCCAGGACCAAGGCTGCATTTCGTTAACAACCGCGTTCAGGATATGTGAATTGGGAGAAATTACCATGCAGGAATAGCTTAAACGAACTCTCACTACTCCCATTCGGTTTCTCATTCCTCCTCGCCCGCCTAACATTCATCACAAACTCGCTCGAAATGCCCACAAAAATCAGCAAGCTCAATACCTGGAAGCTTAGCCCGGCAACCATCGTATGTGTACCAGCATCCACAAGGGCTTTTGTACTCGCAGTATCAGCGATGGCACCCCCTACTGCTTGAAGTACAAGAGCGATGAAGTCGCAACTAACGAAAAAGAGTGTGGTGGTCTTAGGAGGGAAGCGCGAGTGTTGCGGCCCGTAGTGGACGATGATACGGGAGAGGGTTAGGTAGATTGAAGCGGCGAAGAAGACGGGGCCTATAGTTAGACCGATGATATATCTATAGGCCGTTATTCCATGTCTACTTTCGACGTTCCAGTTGCTTCAACGTACATGAGGAAAGGATTCGGTTCGAAGGGATTATGATGCATTCCAAGCCTGCCCACATATCCCAATATCTCGAGCGCGAAGCCGACAATCATGAGAATAGAGAAGCTCCATGTTCGGTAGCGCCAAAGCTGGCCGAGGTTGATTACAACCAGTGTGGCGAAAAGGGCACAGAAGAAGGCATTTCCCCCTAGATTGGGGATATATGTAACTGTGGCATAAGACAGAGGACAAGTGCCAATTGTGCATTTGTGGATGTTGTTGATGACGGGCATAGTGAGCTCGAAGTAAGTATTAAATTTCGAAAAGAAAAGGTATTGGGATTTCCGCTTCCGTTTGGGCAATTAATGTTGTGTGATCTGATCTGATGTCTTTTCGTGTCTTCTACTGGAGTCTTTGTTTAAGCAAAAGATTTTGCCCACTTGGCTTCCGATATCAATGAAATAAGGCTTGCTTCAAAAACGAATTGTAAGATGGAGTTATTCACGCCAGGCAAGCAGCGATCGAAATGCCTTCGATTATTGCAGACAGTGGCAACCTTGGGCCTTTTTCTCTCTTTTCTTCGAGGGAAGAAAGCAACAAATATAACGCAAAAAAAAAAACCGAAATAAATAATTTGCAAGGCAATCATGCGAACCATCGATGCCTTGCACCGCCATGCAATCAAACACCCAACTGAGAGCTTTCGGAAGTCCCCGCAACGCCCGACCTGGTAAGAGGAAGGGTCAACAATCCTCCGATCCATGCGCCTTAATGCTGTTCAGAGGCACAGCAACCCACAATTTGTAAAACTTTTGGCCTGTGTCATCAGGCAGGCCGCAATTACCCTATTCGGTGATGATGCAGGTATTTCAAATCGGAAATGTGAGAAACGTGGAAGCTGCATCCTGAGCCCCAGAATAGGATCATGCAGTGGGAGGTGTCTGCCAATAGTTGGTGGAATTGCGGGCCGGCAAGCATTCCTTTTAAGCTTCTATTCCCAGCCAGGGCGATCTGCGGGCTCTGAAACAGCGAATGGACCAATCTGACGCCGATCCTCACAGGCCTAGAGCTACGCCGCCAGGCTGTAGTACGATCTTGCAACGGTTCGGCTTAAATTTAAATATCCTCCGTCTGTTGAGGCTCACGGTCACATAGGTTTGTTAAACGTTGGTTAAAACGACAGATGTCGACTCTAAGATTCAGCCAGAATGGGGAGCCCGAGGAGAGCCAACCGAAAGTGTTCAAGATATATTTGAATGGCAAATCGAGAGTAAAGACGGGATGTGCCACTTGCAAGTGAGTTTCCGTACAGCTGCATATTCACCGGGCCGCATGCAGTGTTGACAATTTCAAGGCACCGCCGGATCAAATGTGACGAAGCAAAACCAGCTTGTAATCGCTGCATGTCAACAGGTCGAAAATGCGATGGCTACAGCGTCGTTGCACCAAATAGGACCAGAGCGATGCGAGGGAGTCCAAAGTCCCCCAAAAAGGCAACGCCGCGATTCCTGTCCCACGTTTCTCAGAACAAGGTCTGCTATCAACCCGGCGAGTTCCCGGATTGCACGCTTCAGGAGCGTCGTTCTCTAGACTTCTTCCTCTCATGGAGTAGATATTGTATGAAGCCGTGGCCAAGGGAAGAATTCTGGAAAGTCCACATTCCTAGTTCGGCATATTCTGAGCCCTCGATACGGCATGCCATGATCGCGATAGCCATTACCCAGGAAGAGATGAGAGAAATCCATGAGGTATTGCCGTCCTCGGATCCAGCGCCACCCATCAAGTTTGCTCGCAGGAAACTTGCGAATGAGCACTACCACAAATCTATTTCTCAACTTTCCAAGGTCATTGCTCAGAGAGGGACGGCATCTGAAATCGTTACTTTGCTTAACTCCGCGCTTCTATTTGTCTTTGATTTCATGTGGGGAAATGTGATAATGGCGCTGTTCCATTATCAGTGCGGAGCAGAAATCTTCGAGAAATGGCGAAAAGCCCATGGCCATGGAAAGGAATTCGAGGAAAGATCCCTCGAGACCAATCTTGTCGCATTATTCAATATGCAAGGAACAATGGACTCGAAAGATGAGCACGCTTGGGAATCGAAAGAGAAATTCAGGCCACTGCCCAGCACCTCATCGGCTCAGGAAGGGGACACCCCGCGTACGGCATTCGTCTCCTTAGACCTGGCTCGAAGATCGATACACCATCTTATGTGGGAAGTCCAAGCTTTGATTTTCATGGAGATCATGCACCTTCGTGACCCCAAAAACGTCGAATTGGGTTCCCTGGTTAAGCGGGAAGAAACGTCTTGCAGGACGAATCTTGCACTTTGGTCTCAGAACTTTGAGGCATATCCCATATCCTTAAGGAGGCTTCTCAATGAGGAAGAAGCAGAGGAAATGGACGCTATCAGGTTGATGTATTTGTCCGCTTTAATCTGGCTCCGGGCCGGGCTATCTGATGAGGAGAATCCACTCGAGCTGTTTAGGGAGCATTTGAAGACCGCGGATAAGGTTTACAAATACTTCATTCGTCATGGTCCAGACCACTTTACTCGGGTCTGCCTCTCTGACTCGAGGATATGGCCTGCATATGCGATAATTGCAAGCAAGTGCGACGATCCAGATCTTGCTGGGAGGGCAAGGGTGATGTTGGTTAAGTCGACCCTGGGTCCTAGAAGAAAGTTAGAAGACCATCGGGAAGCTAGCCGGAACGTTCAGAAGTGTTCACCGCAGACAAATCAAGAGTACTTGGGCTATGAAGACTACCCGCGGAAGCCATCGCAAGGAGCACCTTCAGGCAATGGCACGCTTTTTGGGGCCATGGTGGGGCGAAATAGCCAGAAGATTGTGAAAATCTAGTACGGCGAGGATATCCAGCCTTGTACACGTGTAAGGCATTGAAAATCTAGCTTGCCACCGATATGGACTGCGCTTCAGTGGATCAATTCGGGATGAAAATCTGTAAACAACGAAAGGAGTGCAGATTCGGCGATAAGGGCGAGATATTTGAACAGGACAGCAATCTGATCCTAGCCAGCTTTCGCATGAAGAGACTGTTCTCCAAGACATAGAAAGATGCAAATCGGAACCTTAACAACGTAGATATGCCATTCTATTGAGCAATCCTACTCCATATTAGCACATTTTCCCTCACCTAGAGCGACGTTCTATTCGCTATTTGTTACTATCTTATCTAAAGAGCTTCATCCATAAAATCTGCGAAATTCCGACGCCAATAGTAGGGCGTTATGTAGGTTCTTGGAAGAATAGTATCATAATCCTTCACTATCGTCTGTTCTGGCCATCTGCTTGCAAGGCCGTTCTATATCTCCCATCTCTCAAAGCCAGTCGATGTTCAAAATTCATGCCTTTGCATTCATGGAGCACACTTATTCAGTCTACAAGCGAAAAAAAAAATGCAAAATGACGCAACGAGAAAGCAGTCACTCATCAATTGTCAAACCACCGTCCTCAAGGAAAATGGGCATGCTAAATTAAGAAAATAAATTCCTCTACCCAAAGTCCTAGAGCTATTGAAAAACATGAAAGAAAAAATCAACGCGGAAACTCCATAAGTATTCCAATTCCAAGGAAAAATGAAAAGGGTAGCCTCCTTTAGAGAATCCTCTAGACCATTGCCCCGCACAATATGAGACATCTAGACGACCTGCCAACCTCCATCTGATGCACCGGATCCTATGCTCCCACGCTCCGATGGAGAATGTTCAACCTGGAGTGAGACATTCAAAACTGCCGCGCAACCGCACCAAAGTCACTCTTTCTTCTGCTCCCATGGCAGCTCGTCATCAAATATCCTCGCGCATGTGAGCCACGGCAGCTTATCCTCGCCCTCATACCGCTTAGCCTGCGATCGGTCGTACAGCAGGTCGCTGACAATCGGCTTCATCTCCTCCTTCATAACGTTCAATGCCTCCAGGAAACAAACCTTGCCCTTACCAGACATTGTGAAGCAGTTAAAGAATGGCTCCAGGGTGTCCTTTCCCAGGTAGGCCTCGCCTCCTGTCCCGATAGTGCGGTAGAAATGTACACCGCCATCGTGCCCGCGATGGTGTAAATTGGAGAAGTAGGACGACGAGATGTATTGCTGCACTAGAGACCGCGCCTGCCAGAGATAAATGTCGCCCCCGAAGACTGCTCGATTTGGAATTACATTGCCGACCATGGTGTGCATCATCCTAGTCGGGTAAAACTCGAGGAGGCGGCGTTCGACATCCAGCTTCTTCTCCTTGATCTCCCTTGCTTTCTTCTCAGCGATTGCAAGGATCCTGCGTCGGAGAGGGTTGCTCATGAACCATTTCTGGTCAATGTCCCGCTTCATATCTAACTTTCCGACTACGTGAATCATTGCCTCGCGGAACATTAAAGCAGATCTGATTCTTGCTGCCATGAAAGACCAGCGTTCTGGCTTGGCGGCCATGTGGCGCCAAAGCAAAGGGCCTAGGCGGAGGAAATGGCCTTCAAGGATAATGTGAAGTTTCTCGAGGGCATCCAGATGCTCGGCAGCGAGTAAAATGGCAACGGCATCTGCAATGTACCCAACTCCTGCATTAGACTGCATATCTGAGGTAAGGTCTGGATGGGAGCCGTTGATACACTTGAATAGGTTGTCGTAGACCTTGAGGTATTTGTCTCGGCGTTGGGCAACATCGTCGTTAAGTCGAAAATGTGGATCCTTTCTGGATTGCTCCTGTAGAAAAGTTAGGTCCGGGCAGTCCAGAAGAAAGAATGGCTTAAGGACAAGAGACGATTGAGTTTTCAAGAAGCAAGAACGATCCATTAAATTGACGAGGATCAATCTGCCACACCGCCGAGCATGCAGGAGCGGAGGCACAGGGTCAGAATGGTAAGGGAATTCCAATGAGATCAACAAGCATTGGAACTTACCACAAGTCTGAAGGAGCGCAGACGATAGTCTGCGGGATTTTCTTGGAACTCAACCATCTCAATCGTCCACTTGACTGTCATGCCAGCTTCTCGCTGTTTGCGGGAGAGTCGAATGGCTGCATTGGGGTCAAGTAATTTTTTGAAAACCTTTGAATTCGTCCGAAGAGCCTCACTGTGTAGCTTCCAGGTTGTGCCGACTCCAGAGAGAATCAGAACATCGCCATCTCTGAAATACGGAAAGGCGTTCGGGCGATCAACGGCCGGGGGAATGTCGAAGGTCTGCTCCATGGGATCCTCATTCTGAAGAACAGATGGAGGAAGAGGAGGCTGTCCCGCTCCGACAGGTGTAAAAGAATTAGGGGTCGGGACTTGGGTGGGTTGTTGGTTGGGGAGTGTCTGGTCCGTGGTGGCACTGGGGAGAATAGACATGGTTAGTTGAAATGCTGGTGAAGTCTGATGCAAGGAGAATGTGTCGGTGCAGGCGGAAGATTGGCGAATAGGTAGAGATTGTGTATTTATAGAGTCCTGACGAGTTGTAGAGGAAAGTTGAGCCAAGGTGAAATTGTAGCAAGAGAGACCCGCAAGCTGGCCCGAAAGATTCAACGCTCACGGAAAAGTGAATAAGGCGGTGAAACAGAAGTGACGAGAATGTCCCAAAGTTATGAAACAATGTCCAGATTTCGAAGGTCTGAGAAGTGAATAAATGAGAGAAGGGGCAAATATGGAAAGTTGTCATGCGTTGATACTGCGAAGTTGCTTTAAAGCTGATGCTGAAATTTGAATGTCCTTCGACAGGTTTGGAGATTGCCTGAGAAATTTTGAGAGATTCTTCAAGGCGAAGAGAGGCGGGACTTGGGTTGAAAACTGTAAAGCGTTCAAGGGATTTGCAACTTGCAGGGGTGAGCTGAGAAGATTGAGAGACGGTTCCTGAAATTGTGGGACAAAGCGTGTGGGCCGAAAGTAAAGAGTACCGAAAGCCGCGACATTTGTATGGCGGCAAAATTGTCGAGGCAAGCGCGACTGGCAAAGCAAGCTTCTTTGAAAGAGTATTAGGTAAGGCCCCTGGGGAAGGTGCGGTCAACATTTCGACTCTATCGAGCCCAAAATGTCTTTAGCGTTCGGGAGGACAAGCCATCCAGGACAAGCATATTCCCAGACCCATATTCAAGACAAGGCAATTAAACTCAGAGATAATTAAATAATACAAGAAGAAATGTAAAAAAGCGACTCACAAATCATCCCAAAAAGAAGCGGACTCTGGGCCAAAAGCTGGGGTCATCTAAATTCACATCTGTCAGCTCACATTCCGAATATTCACACAAAAGTTCGGTATCAAATAAAATGGACCCCGGGTGGTGAATACTGGTGTGCATGTGTGCAGAATGTTCCACACGCCCTGGGACATTGGAAAGTGAACTGGATCTGGTTCCTTGGGGTAGCGGCCACAACACTGACGAGTCCCATCGAAGCCAGATGGAAGCTTGCAGAGAGTTCGTTGAATAAGAGATACATTACTAACCTTTGATTAAGAATAATGAACTTTGATGAGCAGTTGATGAGTTGTTGATGAACCAAAATTAATGTGGTGGTGCTGAATTGTAGGTTTGCCGGAGAGGATTCATTGAACGGTGGTGAGAGCGGAATTTATGGTCCTGAATCAGGTGCGGCCACCAGGGGCTGTCGACATTCACCGTTTTTCTAAACATGCCATCTAGGAGCCTAGTCATGGTCGTTTTAAGAGCTGGCGTTTGCACAGTATGTAAGAAAGAGGGCCCGTGTCAGGAAAGCAAGAATAATAAAAATATGATTCTATGCATAGGTAATACGATGCAAGAATACCAGCAGGACTCTCTACACCAACTAAACTTCAGAGAAATGAAGAGAAAGCGACCTGGTATCCATCAAGCTAAGAGAGCTTGATTACATGCGTATATATCGATACCCTTGGAACACTCATGCCCCGAGAGGCTAAGGTTTAGATTAATATACTCTCGACGATGGACCGACAAGAAGAATGACGCATGGCAATAAGCAACGCGGTTAAGAATCAAGAGCAAGCAGTAAGCACCGCAGCCTATAACAGTATGAGATCCAGAAGGTAAATCGTACCTAAACACAACTCGCAGCAATTACCGATCCATGTCCCTTGCACCAACAAATAACCATGCATCAGGTTAGTCAAACTCGCACCACTACCCCAAACCAACGACAAAAAGGAAGGTGCCCTCAGATTAGCTCTCAAAGTTCTCATTGCCAACACTTGCCGTCCTTCATCCACTTTCGTAGATTCAAGATCGGTAGGTTGGCCTGCAATTTTGGCTTTTTGGACACTTGGTCATCACCGGGCATAAATCCACTTCTTTCCCCAAACAAAAATGCAAGGGGTTTCTCGCCATTCAAATGAGATCTATAACAAGCCAAGTCAGTTTGATAACCTTGACATGGAAAGAGGCCAACGTACTACCTGCTCCGATTGAAAACTATTTCCGCTATCAGCGACGCATCAACCTCTTCCCTCCAATCTGCTAGGCCGGAGCACTAAGTCCTCAACCCCTTAAAGACCCACTACCCAAGCCACGAAGAAAGAGCTTAAAGGTGAGCATCTCCAGTTGGTGCGATTGTCGTCATTGCAACGTATCCCATCGTCGTAGCAAGAGACCACAAGCTATTTGAAATAAGGAAGAAGGGCGGGCCTGCTAAGATCTCTGTTCATATATGTCACACATAATCAACGCATCCGGAGGGATTGCTGAATCGTGGAAGCTCGATGAAAGGTTTCGTCACTGCAGGTATTTTGTTGTATGTATGAAGAAGAAGAACAGACTTTGGGACGACGCGATCGAAGAGAGGCACGCGACGGGGTGCCGCTAGCGGCCGCTAGTAGACATCAATTCGAAGTGCCTTGGGAAATCTTGAACGACGACAACAACTCCTGCGCAACGACGGAAACACTGCAAAATCACTTCCCAAGGCAGTTGCAGATACAGTCGCAATCATGGTATGCTATTTTGCTATCCTTCTATATATGCGCGACCTCACTGACTATCTCCCCAGGCGCGAAACTCCGAAAAAGCCCAGAGCATGCTGTTTCGGTTCAGAGAAGCACAAGCCGCAGACCTAGGTATAATCGACGCAGGCCGAACTCGCCGTCCGAAGATGATAACAGAAGTGGCATCCATTCCTACCTGCGAAAAATGGCGCGGTCAAGTCTTGAAGGAGATCTCGAGGAAGGTGTCGAAGATTCAGGATCCGAGTTTAAGCGATTTCATGATCAGGGATCTGAATGATGAGATCAATAAAGCGATGCGGGAGAAACATATGTGGGAGGTTCAGATACGGAATCTAGGAGGGCCGAATTACATGAGGGGTGGAGGGAAGATTTATGATGAAGAGGGGAGGGAAGTGCCAGGGAGTGGGAAGGGTTATAGGTATGTTCGACTCGGCCCTTTGATCACGGACAGATGCTGATGATCGTATAGATATTTTGGACGGGCGAAAGAACTTCCGGGTGTCAAAGAAATGTTTGAAGCAGCGACGCAAAGTACGCAAAAGGAGAAACCACTAGATGCAAGAGCAGATCTACGGAAACAAGTCGATGCATCGTATTACGGATACAACCTCGACGAGGAAGACGGAACGCTGCTGGCGTATGAAATGCAGAAGGAGAAAGAAGCGTTTGACAATTTGATGGCTGGTAAAGATGGGCAGACACCGAAGGGATGGGAACCGTTGCCGGGTGATGCAGGAGATGGAGAAGGCTGGAGATTACCGACGGCTGATGAAGTTCAAGAGGAGCTGGTGGAGAGGAGACGGAGGAGGTTACTCGATAAGCTGGGCTAGCGCTTCGCTGCCGGAATTTGCATGCCAATATGTTGTGATTCCGTTTGCCATTCTATCATTTGTATCCTATGGGAAATTCAGGGGACCTGGTGGACCACCAACCAAATGCTTTCCCAAGGCGTTGAATAGGAGTCAGATATTACCGTCGGGCTTTCTTTGGCCTCTCTTCCTTCTCAAAGCCTCGTCTTCTGGCATCAACTCGAGAATGTCTTCCAAATAAGCCGATAACAAGTGTACTATAGCAGTCACTCAAGCCCGCCTTGTCTCTCACACCGAGCAAGGCTTCTTATAAGATTGATCCCAAGTGGCCCTTCAAATCCCAATAGAAGCCAAACAACTCGAGCATCGGGCATCGACACATAACACTCTGCGTCACAATACCTTCAAAGCCCCAATCGACCCCTATTCTATTTCCACAATCCAAGGCTCCATCTCCGACAAGTCACCCGAGCGCCTACAGCCCTTCGCAATACCGCCTACCAAAACACAATCGCAACGCCATTTGTCAGCCTCGCGGAAGATCCCATCCAAAGCCTTGCGCCCCAAGGCATCTCATCCACACATGTTCGTCACCATGAAACGCATCCATCCAGGGGCTTACCCGCACCGTCCTTATCCTGCACATCACACGGGCTGTTCCGCCGTGATCGGAACCACGTGGCTGAATCGAGTCATAGGACTGCGCCACCTTTTCCCGTCCACTGGTTTCAAGGAGCGCAAGGTACATCAGCAAGACATGCAGGCGTTCTGAACTTGGAAAGTTGTCGGATTTGCTTTTTCGTGCTGCATATGTACCTGCTGATTGAGGCAATTTGGAGCGGGGTCGCGAGGAGGGGCAGAGGTGGGTTGCGATATACACTTTGTAATACAAGTACAAATGACGATGACAAATAATGTTGATCGTAACTTCGTGATGGAATGTGGGAGAGAAAGATAGGAAGTGGGTATCTTAGACCCCAGCGCCGAATACATAGAATCCCAAAATGCCAGACATGAACCAACCCAACTCAACTCCTAAATCCCTCCAAAAGAATCAATGCTAGACCGATACTCCCCAAACTCCTTAACACTCCCAAGTTGCCAGCAACATCGAAATTGTGACCGAGCACCAGCGCTCATATATGCTGTGCCCTCGTCTCTGGCGCAAGAACGTATATAGTTTTCAGCTGCCCAAAGAAGCGCCTCACTAAAACCCGAAAGCCCAGCTTCCCAAGATTGATGGTCCGTATGAACTTGAGTTCAGTATCCAGTGTCGACTGCTGCTTCTTGCTCGAGACGATGATCTTTGGTCTCTCGCTCGCGACGTCATTGCGGGTTCGTGGAATGCTGAAGTACATGTGCAAAGAATCTTGGCCCCAATGGTATGGAGGAAGTGCTACTTCGATGTAGGTTGATTCTGGTGCTAGACGGAAAGTCTGTTAGTCCCCGATGAGATGTATATGAAGGGAGACCTACGCATATCTCGCCCTCTCAACTTCTTAAGATCGTTGTTCGGAGAGCTGTAGACCACCGCCACTTTCCCTGGCGACACAAACGGTGCCTTCTTTTTGCAAAAGTCCGAATCATCTGTCGTCCTGCGACTGCTCGTTGAATTGACCGGCGCTGAGGTAGCAGCAAGTTCTGCACGAAGCCTCTCGGCTTCGGTGCTCAATTTGTCGACTTCGGCGCTCAATTCTAACCCCAGAACCTGTAATTTTTGACAATATTCGTGGTAAATCTCTCTTTTGAAAACCATCCTAGAGAAGTCTTTGCTGAGCAGATCGTTTTGGGAAGCTCGCTGGTGAGATGGCGATTGAAGTGGTGCGACATTGACTGGTCTCGAGTTTCTCTGCTCTAAGTCTCCATTGCCAACGACTTTGTAAGTGTGGGCGTCAGAAAGTATTCCCATATTGAAGTTTGAAAGTAAGTTATGGTGCAGAAAATGTCAAGCGAGCAGTGATTTGAAGAGTACAAAGCAAGATGCAGGCTTAGGTTAGATCAGAGGCTGAACTATAAAGACTGATGACAGCCAAGACCTAAATAGGATGGAGGAATGCCTCGAGCATTGCCTGACTGTAAGAGAGTGTGATAACGATGCGAGACAGTAGGAGGCAATTCTAATACTCGGCGAGCCGTGCATGACGGATTTGGCACCGTGTCGCTTAGCGCTGGCATGCCATGTCTCAATGCAAGAAATCGATAGACACAATGGATATCAAGGAGAAGATGGTGTGGTGAGTAGAAAGCGAGCCAATCACGTGAATAAAAAAACGCCCCTTCGCGCTTTTAATGGTTAAATGCCGCCACTTTTCATGCAGGCTCCACCCGAGGCTGATTTTTTTAGGAGTCTTTCCACCACAAGATGAAAGATATTTAGACACTCGGCTTCTACTCCGAGCACATATTGATGAAATCCCTTTTCAAACAAAAGACGGCAAGCTCTATAAAACGTCAAAGGTCAAGTGCGATATTTGAAGATAATATAGCAATGTGACTATAGAAGTCGGCTGAGGTGGGTTTCAGCGGGTTTCTTGATCCAATCCTTTGTCCAGTGCTTTCGACTTCGGGAATTGAAAGAGAGCAGGCGGTCAAGCCGGCCCACACCGACGCGGAAATCTCCAGATACTGAGCCGCTCCAAACAGGAAGAGAATGTGGCTGCACATCCTTCTCCTTCTAGATTCGCAATCGCTTTACTTTTCTTCATCTGGACCCATTTGAGAAAGCCATCATAGTGAGACAAAGTCGGCACGGCCGGCACGGCCTCATGGGGCTGAGATCTCATTTTAGCAATGGAGCCTCGTGCCGTAGAATTGTGGATGCGGGACCCCATAATTCAGTTTGCTTAAGACTGCAAAAGCTCGGTCCTTCCAATGATCAATCAGATCTGCAAGGAAGAAGCTTGAAGCAACTGTATAGCATTGCGAAACTTGTATAGAATGTCGGAACTTCGTCGGAATAGTCTGAGCGCGCTCTACCAGCGGCCAGCACTACTTTCTCTAGAAACACGCGCCGCTACAGACTTCAACAACGGCGGCCGAAGAGCTGCAGCGATCGAACATGCAACCTCAAGCCAGCAAGATCAAAGGGCAATTCCAAATTTTGGATCTCACCGCGAGAGTTCCGAATGGCAACAAAGCAATTTGACGTCAAACTCGAAATGGGAGCAAAAGAATCTCCTAACATTTGGTAACTATGCCAAGACGGATTTCACTTCAAAAAGCTAAATATTTATGACATATAGACGGAGGAGGCATTCGCGGTTATGCAACTGTACTCATGTTGGAAGCATTAATGAGATGTATTGGTGAAATTGAGCGAACCCACTCAGAGCCTCACCAATCAAGCTTTCATCCGCACCCGAAGCCCAAGGTTACAGATGACGACGATGATGGATCTTACTTTTCAGACTACTTGCCATGCCATTATTTTGGTAAGTGAAGAGAAAACATAATAAGAGGGAATTTCGCTGACTTGACTAGATTACATGGTAGGAACTAGCACTGGCGGGTCCGTTCAAATTAGATACCAAGAAGAGAAAATCATGACTGACCCCTCTGAAACAGGTTAATTGCTGTAATGCTTTCACGATGGCGAATGACCATCAAAGAATGTCGTTCGCAATACGAAGTTTTCGGTCGAGAAGTATTTCGCCACCGGCGGAAGGTCAGCTTCTTAGGGCTTCCACATGACAAGCACCATAAAGCCCCGCTGGTCGACGCCATAAAGAATCTAGAGAGACACAAGACGCCCATAGATATTAGAGGGTCCGATGACAGATTCGAAACTTTTCGTGCCCCGAATGATCTTTGCCGCACGTCAGTAACTGAACATTCCCGCGCATAGAAATCACCAACTAACCAAACACAGCGCTGTAATCGCAAACGAAGAAGCCGGTGATAGAAGCAACAGAGGACCATATATATTCAGATCTTATGACGTCGGGAGTCTGGAAAACGTCCCAGAATATGCTCACCCGCGCAACCACGCGGCGTCGATTGACCATCCAATTTGGCAAGTATGCCGGGCGACCACCGCTGCTCCAACGTTCTTCAGGCCACAAATAATCGACGGGAAGAAATACAGCGATGGAGCAATCGGGACTAATAACCCCACTGAGGAAGCCATCGATGAAATGCGTAATGTTGACCGTCAATGCCCGAGAATTGTAGTCAGTTTCGGGACTGGGAAACCAGCCGAGCATTCCAGGGGCTACGAAAATGCAAAGAGGAATTTGCGACTGGTAACAGCATTCAACCTCGCAAACGAGCTCCTCAGAACTGCGAAAGCAACACTGACTGACTGCGAGAAAGCCCATAAGAGGGTGGAAAAGAATGCACACCATTATAAAGCTTACAACTACTTTCGGTTCAATATCGAGGAGGGTCTGGGCAAAATGAAAATCGACGAATGTAAGCCAACGACCCAAGAAACCCTCAAGGAATGCACAAGAAATGAGCTTGCAAAGGATGAAGTAAGGAACAAGTTACGGAAGCTGGCTGGTGAGCTAGTCAATCAACGCAGAGAACGAATAAGAAAGTATCCGGGCCAGTGGGAAAGATTCGCCTGTTGCACTAGCTACGAGTGCGAGAGTGAGGGCTGTATCAATGAACGTCAAGAGCGCATTTCCCTTGCGACTCGCAATGAGATGATGGCTCATTTGTTGGCGGAGCACTCAGCAGAAGTCGAGAACAGTGTGGCGCTCAAGGCAAGACTTGATCGGTGTCGCCGGCTGCCTGTATTTCCGGCAGGTCCCTGGTAGCATTGCTGTATTACCGCAGAGCATGTATATAAGCTTTTGCTGTTTCTGGTCAGCGAAGATACCCCGATTTGGAGTTTGGACATAAGGAAGAGGTCCTGTTTGAGTCATCAGATACCCGGACGTTTGCATTCATGGAACGGAATAGAACTTACATGCTTGATAGTGTAGTCAGAATCTAATAATTTGAGAGTTGCTATCAGGGTTGAATGGTAGAGAGGAAGAATGAGAGAGTAACGAGACATTTGCTGAAAAGTGTCCCAAGAAAGTTCGAAAACTTTGTATTCGCTCCTGCTGTCACTGAGCCTCCGCGTCGAGAAGCACACAAAGGGTCTCGTTCCTGCCTTGAACACGATACTTGTCTGGCACTATTTCCTTCGTTCGTCACTCCACGTAGCAGCAGCTGCAAAGCCAAAGCATTAATCTCAGAACCCGATTTCCAAATTGGCCCAGATGCTCCTCTCTTTATGAATGCCCGCTCCAAACACCAGAGAAGAATTTACCCAGACGCCTCGCAATGCTCTGTATTCCCAAAAATCCAAATTCGCTCAAAACCTCAAACAGCAGGAGCATGCCTCGCTTTCGCCCTCGCAACATGCTCCTGCTTTTTCTGCTTCCTCGCCTGACTAGCACTTATAACAACCTCCTCATTCATCTTCTTGAACAACCCATCCTCCTCAACCTCATCCAACAAAAACGTCCCCAACTGCCCCTGCCTCCACCTCTGTATAACCCAAAGCGCAGCCGCATCCAAGTCCGGCGTCCCACCCTTCCCCAACCTCCCCGTCTTGCTACACACCCCCTCCAGCAACTCCACCACATCATTCGTAGCCCCACAGTACTCCGCATATATATCCCACCCCCTTTCCTGCCTATTAAAACAATACAACAAATAATCACATAATGTAACAGGCGCAATAATAGTATCCTTCACACTCCCCACCAACGCCAACTTCAACATCGCTTCCGTGTCCGGCACAAAAGGTATAAAAACCCCAGGCGTATCAACCAGATACACCCCCTCAGTGCCCCTCTCCTCATCACGCTCCACAATCTTAACCCCACTAGCAATTTTCCTCGTAACCCCCGGCTGCGCCCCCGTGAACGCCGCCTTCGCCTTCTTGACGCCCGCCATCCTTAAAGCGTTCAGCAGCGAGCTCTTTCCTACATTCGGCATACCCACAACCAGAATCCTAGACCCGAGTAACGAGTTCCTTGCGTCGGCGTGTGATTTCGCGAAGTTGAGCACGGATTTGACGTCGCGTTTGGATTTGTGGTCTGTGAAGAGTGTACTGTGTGGTAGATGCCATTTTCGTATTATTTCTTCTCTCTGTTTCCATCATATTGATATTAGCAAAATATTCATTATTTCCCCAAGGAAAGGAGGAAGGGGAAACGTACCCGACGATCAGATCCCCTATCCCGACTCCCCAAATCCCTCTTCGTATACACCACCAATCTCTCTCTCCCAGCTAGCGATTGTTCGAATAAAGGATTCCGCGAGGTCAAAGGGACGCGGTAGTCGCGGCATTCGATGATGAGGTCGATGGAGGAGAGCATCGTTTTCATTTTCGAGAGGCCGGAGGCGTGGTGCCCGAGGAAGTAGGAGCGTGGGAGGGAGATTTGGGAGGGAAATGCGGCGCGGGGGATGAAGGTTGCCATTGTTTTTGGCTGCTAGGAATGCCTATCGGGGGAGCATTGTTGGTGGTGGAGGTGGAAGGGGACGAGGCTGAGGTTACAAAATTTTGAGGTCGCGCTCGGTTGGTGGGGAACCAATCAGAGTAAGGCCGGCTGGATGATAGGATTGATGTGGTAAAAAGAAAATCGCGTTATGCTAGTTGGGGATTTTGATATAATAGGATCTAAATCATACTTAAAGCTCTGCTTTATGCCATGCAATGGAAAGCTGTGTCTTAATTCCGGATTTCATAAACCATTGACCTTGCAATCAGGGGCTCGCTTAATGGCATTCAAGTCTCCTGTCTTCAATTCAACCTTTCAATACTAGAAAATATTCGTTTCAATATTCGAGGTATGATAAACAAAGTCTGTATCTATCCCGAGTTGAACTTCTTAATTCATAATTCATTGAGGTTCCATATGACCAAAGTTGAAAAAGTTGAAACTGATGTCTTTCCTTGATGACCAACGCCCCCTACATCTGAACACACATCATCAAATAACAAACCCAAACAATCCTCCGACACCAAAAGCCACCAAATAATATAAACCCAACCACCCATCTCTCAATCGATACCCCTCAGACGTCGAAGAGCTACTCCCAGAACTCCCACTACCCCCCGCAGGCCCACTCGAGCTCGCCCTCGCACTGCTAGAACTGGCAGTACTCGTACTTTCTCCCAAGCTACTAGACTCCGTCTGACTCCCCGCAAAACTACTACTGGATGATCCAGCACTACCTCCGCCTCCAACGATATACAGACAAGGATAGCACTCATTATACGACAGTCCACAAGTCTTACCCAAGAGACACGACCAAGCTAGCCCTCTGTCCGGATCGCGCGGACAATTCTGGATACCTGTGCATGTATGATCCCCTGAGCCGCTTGAGCTCGAGGACGATGGCTATTTCTCAAATCAGATCACAGCTTTGCTCTTCAAGGGGCCGTGAAGTGATGGATGTAATGAGAAGAAAGGTTTACCGTAGCACCACTACCGTATTTCGTAGGATCAGAGTTTGGACAACAGGCCTGTCGAGATGCCCCTTCGTTGATACATGTATACCCGTTGGCGCAACAGCCGCTACCGCAGCAGCCGCCGAATGTGCAGCATCCATTGACGTTGGGACATGTGAAGGTTGTGAGGCTGCAGGTCAAGGGCGGGCCGACGCTGGTTGTGGTGGCTTGGGCTGCAACTTTATGGGGCGAGAGGAGGGAGAGAATTAATAGTAAGAAAGTTGTAAGTGACTTATTGTTGTTGAACATGATGAGAGTTTTGGGCGATGGAGTTACCATGCAACTTTGGGTGGGGGATTGGGACCTTGGGCTACGAAACCGCCCTATGTCGCGAGGAACCCAGAAAGAACTATATAATATTTAGTGAGGTGTGCTATACTGGTATCCTTTATCTCAGGTGGCGAATGATTCACGACACGAAATCGATATTATTGTTTCCGGCCTTCGGTGGCTGCAGGAGCTGGATTCTCCCGCCTCTTGGCAAATTCTTTATTTGTGACTTGTAGCACGCCGATTGCAGCCATATCAAGACCAGTCTCGACCCGGGTTGATCTACAAATCATGTTCACGGCCTCCGAGGTGCTGTTATATATGCTTGAGTTTCTAGAAGGTGTGGCATGGGATGGTGTTTCAGTTACCTCCATTCGCATTGAAACTTATACTACATGTAAAGCCTTCCAGCAGCTGACCCAATAAGCCCAGGCCTCAGCTTCTACCGTCAAAGATTAGAATTCGAACTCAAGAATTGGGCTGAAGTTTTAAAGATCTCACTGTTTGAGTAGCCGCTCCCTTTTTTTCAGCAATCAAACTTAAGCCAAAAACCGGTGAAGTTTGACTGGAGCGTAACGGTCAGCACGGGTCCCTGCTTTATAGCACCAGGAAGTGGATTATGCTCACATTAGGTGGCTGTGTTGGGCCACTGAAGCCAAAACGTTGGGTATCCTTCATCGACCAAACCTGGTCTCCAATTCGGAACTGTACGTTCTTGTTCTGCTTCTTGAAGTTGGTCCCCACAAACGCCGGCGTGATAGACAAGGCAGAATAGTAGGCGTCCGACAAAGTATAATTGGCGCCGAAATCGATGTATGTTCTGACGTCGCGGGAGAGTCTTTTGGCGCTTTTCTCGCCATCATAAGCGGCAACATCGACTTGGAACCTTTCAGGCCAATCAGTAGTTGTTGAAAAACTGGTCTCGATTACGTTGACGGAGCAGTGCCCTGTGCTATATCGGCTGGTAATGGGATCTACGTGGTACACGATGGAACCGACAGTGAGGTTGCCGCCGTGCTTCCAGTTCAGTGGGTTCAGTGGATTGTTTCCATCGCAGTCTAGAGTACAAATGTCAACGAACGCCTCATGAAATCAATGAGTGGGTCACATACCATTCAGGATCTTAGTCATTTGTTTGTTACAATCATCAGTGTTTAATTCGATGTCCGATCCTGGTGGCCAGTCTATTGCGATGCTTATTTCTGTGGAAGTGCCGCCGTAGTACAATCGCTGACGACTCCCGCTATTTGGATCATGGATGTTCAAGTCTGGCTGCTCGCAGTATTCATTGATAGCTTGTGTCGCGTCGTCGAGCGGCAACCAATACTTATTATCGGTGCCATGGCAAGCTAAGGACGGCGAGTTTGTAGGCATGGGTTTCGATGTGGAGGTCGGTGCAAAGCCTACCGTACCAGTTCCTGTCGCAGTTCCCGATCCGTAAGTGGGAAAGATGCCGGAACTCGCATCCTCACGAGCAAGGATTGGGAATGGAGGGGGGATGTCTGGGCTTAGCTTTCGATTGTCCAGACGAGAAGCTTCGCAACCCAAGAACAGGGGAACCACAAAAGAGAGCCTTGAAAAGTAGCGCATAATGGACGTTTCTAAACAAGGATTTAGAATGGGTTATTGGTAATAAGTTTGAGTATGAGGTAAAGACCGGCGCAGTCCTATGATGGAAATTGAAATGAATGAGTGACGATGATGATGTGAGAAAGAAAGAATTGTGGAATGGAGTTTGACGTGAAATATATACGCGTAGATATCGATCAGAGTAGGATTTCGATTAACATCGACCAACAGGCGACTTGGCCTGGCTATCATCCCAACATCTTGTGACTGGATCCTGTAGGAATAACTCACCGGGGCCAGACCCAAGTTTGTGGTTACAAGATCTGGTATCAACTCCTGAATCCAGCATGTGGGGTTGGTAGGAATGTTGGGGTTGGTTATACCCACGACAGCCTCAAAATGACCAGGCCACATGACCAACATTTTAATATCTGGCTCCTATTACTTGTTGCTTTTATCTTGGAGGACTCGAAGGAAGGAAACAATACTATTTTGGTAGAAGAAATGAACAAGGAACCAAGAAAGGATGGATGAACAATTTCCATCCAAGGGTCACGTTTTTGGTCTGCTCAACCTCCTGGCTCCTTCCCAGAGATGGGGCGAGGTCCTGAATCACCTCGGAAAAGCCGTGGTGAAATGAAATGAAATAAACGATGCTCAACTTCGAGCTCCACCGATATCGTGCCTTCCCGCAAATGGAAACGTATTTCTCCAAAACGTGACAGCTACCTCCGCTCCTCGGAAGCGCTTCGCGGATAAAACCCAACACCCGGCGTTAAGAAAAACTAACATGAAGATGCCACTTCAATTGTGGACTCTCGCCACAATTTGGCTGAATAACAACAACTCGTTGCTGACATTTTCGACGTGCATCTAGATCGAGACAGTCGAGACTACGCGCCGAATGTCGGTGGGGTGTTGTCAACGCGCCAAGAAAGAAGAAAGGAAGGGAGGACAGGAGATGCCAGCAGCGCAAAAGGTGGGATGTTTCAATCGACGAGCTGTTGGAAATGTAACCTGATAGTGAGAGATGGAGGGATGAATAGATAATACTACTAGAGAATTGGAAGAGGAGTCAAGAAGTAGAACAGGTTAGTCAATGTATATAGATAATTGAGAGATTCTTGATGATTGATGTTGATGGCATGTTGATGATGTTCGATGTTCTTTGGTCGGAAGGATATTTCCCCTGCCATGGGCTTAGTAAGGTTAGTAGCATCCTCCCCCCACTACGGCGGTATGACGATGCGCAGCGGCGAACTGTGACCCCTCCACCTACGAAGCGCACCTACAGGCGTTTGACGTTTTGAACTTCTCCGAACCTCAACAACAAAAACTCTTCATCTGCTGCATTCTTTTATAACCACCTCATCACCCACAACACCACACTTTGCACATACACACACCCAATATCCGCAATCATGTCCACCTCTCTAGATCAACTCAAGGCCTCTGGCACCGTAAGTCCAATCCCTCATTTGCACGGAGATGGCGGAAGACCGGTGTACATCTACGAATGTTGAGACATTTGTTGTCTGAGGGCGATATAATCCAATCTGGCCCCACGAACAGATCTGCTAACCATCTACTGCTATCAGACCGTCGTCAGTGATTCTGGTACGATTTCCTCATAATCCAGACAATTAATTGAAGCTAATCCTCTCTCCTAGGTGATTTCGCATGTAAGCCACACCCCGCCATATCAGCCCCTCGAATCCATAATCCGAATCCCCACCGCACAATCTCCCTTCTACGAACACAGCACTGATTGTATGCAGCAATCGGAAAATACAAGCCCCAAGATGCCACCACCAACCCCTCCCTCATCCTCGCCGCCTCAAAGAAGCCAGAATATGCCAAGCTCATGGACGTAGCGGTTGAGTATGGCAAGGAGCACGGCAAGACCATTGACGAGAAGGTTGATGCTACTCTTGACCGTCTCCTGGTTGAGTTCGGAAAGGAGATCTTGAAGATTGTCCCAGGAAAGGTTTCCACTGAGGTCGACGCCCGATTCTCATTCGATACCAAGGGTTCAGTCGACAAGGCTCTGCACATCATCGACGTAGGTCTATAATCATGATTGCTCATAATCAACATAACCTAACAGGATCAATTCTAGCTTTACAAGTCCATTGGCATCGACAAGTCCCGAGTTCTCATCAAGATCGCCTCAACATGGGAGGGTATCCAAGCCGCCCGCATCCTCCAACGCGACCACGCCATCAACGTCAACTTGACCCTTATGTTCTCCAAGGTCCAAGCTATCGCTGCTGCCGAGGCTGGCGCTTTCCTCATCTCCCCCTTCGTCGGCCGTATCCTCGATTACTACAAGTCCAAGACCGGCAAGAACTACTCCAAGGAGGAAGACCCAGGTGTTGCTTCCGTTAAGGCTATCTTCGACTACTACAAGAAGTACGGATACAAGACCATTGTCATGGGTGCTTCTTTCAGAAGCATTGGTGAGATTACCGAATTGGCTGGCTGTGATTACCTGACCATCTCCGTACGTTTCCCTCTTATCTCTTAAAACCTAGAAAATCTAACATAACTTTAGCCCAACCTCCTCGAGGACCTCATGGCCTCCACAGAAGCCGTTCCCAAGAAGCTTGACGCTTCCAAAGCCTCATCCCTTGACATTGAGAAGAAGACCTACGTCGACAACGAGCCCGACTTCCGATTCGACTTCAACGAGGACCCAATGGCTGTCAACAAGTTGAGCGAGGGTATCAGCAAATTTGCCGCTGATGCTGTCACGCTGAAGGATATCCTCCAAAAGAAGATTGAGGCGTAAATTTGTCTGCGGGTGAAACGGTGGTAGGAGGAGTGGGTGCATTTGAAATGGATAAATTGAATTGAAGTACGGTTTTGAAGCACGCACATAGGTCAATACACAAATTGAACATTGAAAAGAAAGCCTCCCCATTGCAATTAATGAACCGGAAGAAAGTACGCAAAGTACTATATACAAATCATCTATATACCCACAACATCGATATTCTCTCCCCTCCCCCAAACACCTTACACCCTCCTCCCACCATCGCCCAGCTCCCTAGCTTTCGTACTCCCATCAAACCTCCCTCTCTCCATCTCCCTATCACCCGCCGCAGCCACACCCGCATTCTTCTTCTCCCCTTCTCCCTATACAGCATCAATCAGCCTCATTCTTTGCTGAGAAAGAAAAACGAAAAGCTATACCTCATCAAAAGCCCTATCAACACCCGCATTAAACTCCCCCCTAATCTTCTCCCCCGCTCCATGAACAGCCGCAAAAACACCACCAATCCCTTTCCCCTCTGTCCCTGTTCCACTCCCCCCTGTATTCGTACCTAACTCGCCGTCAGCTATTTGCTCTGTTCTAAAGTAGCACAGGTAGATGGATTCCATTCTTTTGGTGGAGAAAATGGTGGGAGTTTTTACTTGTTGGATCGTCGTGGAAGAGATCACGGACTTTTTGGCCTGTGGAACGGGGGTCTGTAGAAGAAGAAGATGGGAGAGTTGAGGTAGATGCGCCGTGTGTTGGGCCTGTGGTTTGAGATGGAGTTTTATAGGTGGAGGATGTAGAGAGTGGGGCGTGTGTAGAGCCCGTCGATGACAGTCCCTCTGCTTTATCGATTGGATTTTGTTGCGCCATTTTTGTCTGCCTTTTTCTGTCTGTATCTCGCAAGTTTGGAGAAAAGAGAAAGGAAGGTAGTTATAACTTATAGCAGACCCCACGATCTCGTGACGTCAGTCTCCACGAAGCTACGAACTACTTACTCAAGCTCCGCCGAGGTATCTACTTCATTTCACTTACTAGCTCAAAGAGTTCGGTATGTAGAAATTTTATGACAATGTGAGCGAAAAGTGTGATATTTCTATCGACTCTTTTCACTGGTAGTACAAAGGAAAAGGAGTGTGCGATTAGCAGACGAATAAAGAGAAATTAATACAAATTTGGTATTCTGCTAATAGAAGTGCTCCACTTAGGAGCTACACTTATTAATGAAAGCAATGGAACCTCAGTGCTTACATATTGCATGGTTTTTAGGAGAAGGTACCCTGAATAGGTTCGCGGAAGCCGAGACTTTCCTCGATTTACCTCCGCGGCAAGGGGTGCAACTTCCGCCCCGTCCCGAATCCGCCACGAAATTGTTTGTCAAAGTGCACGTCATCGGGAAGAGTGCGTGCATCTGTGCGTCCCGAAACACGTGTCTGAGTCTAGGCTGTTCCGCTGAAGGATGATGCGGCTTGGTTCATGGCGGATGATGAGCAAAGTATCCCGCGTATAGCGAAGGCATTCGGCGAGGCTTCTTTTCACCTAGTGACCCAGGCAGTCTGAAAAGACCCGACGAATGCCCTTGCTCCATAGATTGCGATCGAACTATGTATCTTCGGGAATTAATAATTACATTATCATACAATTGCGAAACGTATTGTACTCCCAAACTCCACCCATGGATATGCCCAGCTCCAAGATATGCGCCTATGCAAACGATTCAACTCCCAACCACCATATATATAGTAAAAGTACAAGGTATGCCTATTCAGATGCCAGAATCTTGCCTTTCTGAATGACCTGTTCTAACGCCCTATTATTCTCGACTGAAAATCCGTGATGGCTAATCAAATGCCGCCGCAACTCTTCATCCGTGCCATGACAAGTATGCTGATAAATGCACCCCTCAACCGTACAATGATACTGCTGACCAGCCGCAACATTACTCCACCTCTGATCCCTAGACCTAGCTCTCCTATTATTAACCAAAATAGCAGCGAAATGCCGTAGCCGATCTTGAACGTCCGGTTTTCCAAGATACGCGTCGGTCGCGGATTCCATCTGCTCAAGAGTGATATATTGAGTACCGTGAGGTGTGGATCGAGTCTTCCATTCTCCCAACTTAATGTCTTCGAGCCCTTGATCCACATTAAAGCGGTGATACTGGCCACTTCTTGATGCAGACTTATGCTGACGAACCATCACCCGATGTGTCTCCTCGGAATCCGAAGCGATATGTGCGGCGAATCTAAACATCGCTCTCCATTTCCCAATAAAAGGGTCGTTGCTGAACGGAGTGACTGGTCGGCGCAGACCAGTGCCAATGCTGATAGTCAATGCGATGGCGTTCTGGTTATCGCCACTCATCTGGCTGACTTCCCACCAGGCGAACAAGGCGGGGTTATTGGCATTGCCGAAACCACCATCTAGATGTGTTGTATTGCCTATTTTCATCTCCTTGAAATAGCCCGGTGCTGCTGTTGTTGCCCGGGCCACTTCCCATGTCGGAATATTGTGAGCTGGGCCTGGATTGAGCTCTATCAGCTCTATGTCATTGTCATCCGCTGATTTCAGATGCTGGTAGCTGCGGAAAAGGTATACTCCTAACCCGCCATCTGTATCCTTGTTCACTGAAAATAAAATCCTGCATATATTAGGCTCTTACTTGGCGGTAATGGAAGATTCTGACTCACGTTCGGCATCGATCCTCACTTGATTTAAACATATGGTTTCCCATGTTGCTGTGTGGAATGGTCGCGCGCCGCTTGATCACTTCTTCCATAACAGCTCTCAATTTCTTCTCGCTGTAACGCTCTCGGGGGAAAGGAATTGGCCCTCGTATTGAGAATATGCGCGGCTTCCCAAATACACGTTGTCCCATATCCCTATATTCTAAAAGGCAATCATCGACATTCATTCGAAGTCGACTCAGCATGATCGCGATGAGCCTACTCGTCGTCAGTCATTTGTGAGGCCTACAGGGATTGCAGAGCATACCCTCCCGTACTTGTCCCAGCTAAACTACCGTCAGCATAAGCTGGTAATGGAAGAAGAGAAATCTGCTTACCCATATAATCGAAGTAGTGTACTGGTAGATAACGAACCGAAGGTGATTGCGAGGCATTGTCAGTCACTTGGGAGCCCTTGTTTGGTACAAATTCCAGTGGATGGTAACTGGAATCCGCAGGCTCCTCATGCTGTTGCTCCAAGATGCTCACATGTCTCATGAGTTCCTTGACGACGAGCAACGTTGAATAGCCGCGAATACCACCACCATCTATAAAATATTAATTTGATATTGAGAACCTTGGGACCCAGAACTTACCAAATGTCAAGAGGTACTTCTGAGCCCAAGGATCTTCGTGAGGATTAATAGTGTGCGAGGAGTCTTCTGAAGGAATTTCTCCATTGGGAGATCGTGATAAGGCCGCTGCAGCTTCTTCGGGGTGTACATGCATGACAGGTAGTTATCGCACATATAGATACGCGAGTGCGAGTAAGGGGGATTCTCCGCTTCTCATTATATGCTGTGAGGCTGCGCATCTGCCCTGCTTGGTTTTCGGCAGCCCAGGGACAAGCAGCCAGGAGGCACAATCACCTCACCCTATTCCCGAAAACCGACCAAAGACGGAAGGGACTGCATGAGCCGCGGCCACCGAACTCGGATTCATAAGGATGGAGTCTAGTCTGGAACAGAATCCTATAATCAGTTCTGCAGTGATAGTTTCGTGCGCATACTCAACCACCCCCACACCGTAGGTCATTTGTGTGGTGCTTTCGCAGCCTTGAGAAGATAAATCTGCCCATGAGGAACTCCAGGTGCAATACCAGAAAAGCAAAATAGAAGTACAATCGCTTTGTGGACCCCTCCTTTTCCTGAGCGGTAAGGTTGACTGCAAAGCCACAGTACAGATTGAGAATGTGGCGAAGTCGAGTGAGACCCTTGATAGATATGAGTAACTGAGGATGACAAACTTCTCAAATAGGATTGGCTCCACGACCAAGCAGCAAGACAAGGCTGCAGATCATTCAAGCCAGGATGTTCCCAATCCGGTCGAATTTGACGAGTCTTGTGTAACAGCGGAAAATGTTTCACATTCTTCGTGAGACTGACCACCCTCAGCATCACTGCCACTGTATCGGGTGCCGCCCTCGTTGTGACGTGCCTATGGGCGCAGCGATCACTACTATATATTAGGATCATACGGGGTGAAAACTCTGCAAATTCCTTTCATAATCACTTGAGATCCGAACATCCCCCGCGCTCCATCCTGCAAGGCTACATTGGCAAAGCTGAAATTCTCGACAAATGGAAGCAGAAGAGCACGCACCAAGCGGCTCTCGCACCACAACCTCCAACGACGACGACACTAGCCATTCATCCCCGTCGCGTGGCCGCCAATGGGAAGACAAGAACGCAATCGAGTACGATGCCGGCAAACAATGCCTGTCCAAGATTCCCAGAGATAGCGTTACGGGTATGACACGCATATCCCATACCACAAGTGATAAAAATACCCAAGCTTGCTGACATTGTTTATAGAAACCACACATACAAAAATAAAGATACCTCGTCGCGGCTTCTCGCCGGGCGATCGAGTTAATATATCGGTTCCTATAGGCTGCGATCCAGACACGCCCGAGTTCAGCTTGTGTGTTGCGAATGTGCGCATGGGAAGCTTACCTCGCGACGTCTTGTGGCAGCGCATGCGGGGGAAGGTTCAGACGATATACGTTAAGGGTGTTCCGCGGGGACGATCGGCGAGCCCTCGCGCTTCGCCAGCAAGTTCAACTGTTGCGATAGCTGCGGCGGCGTCGGTGTAGCGGTTTGTGGATGGTAATAAGTACATACTGGGTTTTGATTTAAGTAAGCACTTGACACTCTCCACGGACGGCTTTTACTTACGTGCGATCAGATAGTATTGCCTTTGCGTATATATGACGGCATCGTATCTTTTCTACATTAGATTGGCCGGAACAGGTTGGGCAAAACGATTTAGGGGTCTGCTGGAGTTTGCATGGTGTACTTTCTATAGCTTTAGCAACTTGACCGGTTTATTACAAGAATGATGCGATAGCAATACGGGTATTAATATGAAAACAGGCAGGGTGAATGAGCGAACCACAATCCGGGAAGAATGGTTTTACTGAGAAGGACAGGTGACAATGTAACCGACGGATAACAAAGCCCAAGAAATTGTGGAAAAGTTGAGACGACCAAGAAAACATCCTGTCGACTAACAAGTGCAGGAACAAGTTATAATATTCCCTCTCCCGCTATGTCGTACACTATCTGCCTAAATAGATCTTAAAAAAGCGTTCCGCTCCGCTTCCCTCACCAAGGAAAAAGGCATTGGAGAACGCCAAAAAACGCCCATGCACATCGTTTCGTTACCCAACTCGCTCTGGCGATCGGGCAGGTATTAAGTACGATTTGCTCGTAATGTAAGTCCCAAAAAGAACAAGAATATTAAACGCCCTCTGAACCCGTTATGTCGTTATCGCTCGCTATCATCCAAATGCAACTCATCTCATCTCGTCTTCCGATGATAGACGAATAAGACCGCGCCGGATTTTTCTTGGCGCTGGAAATTATCGTGGTTGTGTTCGTGGGGTATGTTATGGTATGGGTATCAAGAAACCACCTCATTCACTCCAAATGCCCTTCATTAAGCACCATCTCTAGCACGATCTGATTCCCCGCCACTTCCGGATGCGCCATCGCCAACTTCAGCGTCCTCTTCCCCGCAATGTCATCTCCACCCCCAATGCCCCCTGCCCCCAGTGGATTAACGCCGTAATCTAAACAGCGAACATCTCGACCGGCAATCACCTGTCTCAGACGCCCATTCTCCGCGTTTCGGACTTCGACAAAGTCGTTGTCGAAGAGCACCAGGTAGGCGCCGTACATGGCAGCTGTTTTGGCGCGGCCGACGAACTCCATGATTACGGAGCGGGAGACGTCGCCGTGAGAGTCGACGTAAACGCCGCATTCTTCGTAGCAGAGCAGGAATTCGGATTCGGAGAGGCGGAACATGCCTAGTGGACGTTGTCCGTTCAGGCGATTGGTGATATTGCCCAGCGCTGGATTTTTCGTATCCGGGATGGAGATAGGTAATTTCTTATCTAGCGTCATGAGCTCGAAACCTTTCTGGGTGGAGATCGCGATGGAGGTCTTGAAGAGGTTGATTGTGAAGCATTCGGTTGGGATGTAGAACTCGTCGAATTCGCGGAAGAACTCCGTTGTTGCCCCAAACTTCTTTACGCCAAAGAGGCGAGATTTCTTTTCCGTTGATTTTTGGAAGACGGGCTCGAGGACTTTGAAGGTTGAGTGAAGACTTTCTTTCTTTTTGTAGAAGACTAGAGTGCGGTCTTTCATGCGGGCTGTGGCGAAGAAGGAGACGTCGCGGGTTCCAGAGAGTTTCTGAGGGGCTCGACGGCCGGAGTCGTGTTGTGGGGCTGGGAAATTAGAGACTGGTACTATTACATCTAGGTGGTAGGCTATTAAAGATTTGTCGGCGATGACAAGACAGAGTGAGAACTCTTCGAGGACAGCTATTTGCGTGACTTTGTTCACTTGGATAGCCTGAAAATAATTAGTATGGACGGATCAGCAGAACGAACATTTCAACTCACCCTTGACCAGCCTCGGGAATTCGATGACTCTGCAGTGTATACGCCATAATCAGTCCCGATCGCCACCATAGACTTCCCATAGCAGTTGAAAGCGGTAGCACAGTTGACTTGCGCTCTGCATACAGGTCCAGGTCTACCTCCGGCTCCATAAATCTGCTCGCTTTCTCGGATGGCTCGATCCAACGGGGTGCCTTTGACTGACACAACACTTCTCTGAGATACAGCAGCCATTACATCGTACGCAAAAGCTGTATCTGCCATGACGCGTAATCTGAACGGTTCGGCATTCTGCTCAAACAAAGACGCTGCATGGCGAGTCTTGGCTTCCAAGATTTTATCGCACCAATCTTGCCGATTTTGGGCACTAGGAGCATACAAAGTGTACACTTCACTCTTGCCGAGATGCTTAACTCGGAAAGGATACATGGATCTCGACTCGCTGTCATTGTTATTGCTAGGAAGTCGTGTTACCGAAGTCATAGTTGCAACCGAAGTACTCGAGGTAGTATGCTCAAGAGTATTTGTTCGTTCCATGCCGTTGGTCGCGGTTCGAACGAGCCTTGGATCCGAACTGGAGCTTGCGCCCTTGGCGACAGTAGTGACGGCGCCAATACCTTTAACAGAAGACTTCACGACTGGATCATCATTGGTACTGTCGAGGACGAGGAGTTGCATAGGAATTGGCTGCGTATGTTAGCAACGTCGCAACAAAGGTGACTAAGACTTACAAGCTTCGAAACATCGTAGAGTTCCTTTTTCCTCCCAGTATGGCCGTCTGGTCTAACATCCGTCTTTGCTAGCACCAGATAATGATCAAAGAGAATTGCGTGCGTCTCGAGCCAAGTAAAACGATTCGCACCGGCACGTTGCAAATCGCCCTTGAAGATAAGCTCTCGTCCGGTCTGGTCCAATTGCAGCTCAACACGCTCCATGCCAGGTCTTAGGAAAAGTTTGGATGACAACTCAATTAACTCAACTTTTTTCGTTTGTTGATCAACTTTCGCATCGCATTCGTGAGTAACAGCCTTGATCTCTTCAATAGCCAGGAGAAGATTGGCTTTCTCTTCCGTGTCTTGTGTCATATTCTTGTGGACAGTATCCAACAGTAATCCATACCGCTGCAATCGAGTGATGGGTGCCTTTATAAAATTTTGCCAATCTAAGCGGTTGGAAAGCTTGTTGTCACGAGCTTGATCTAGAAATTGGCGGAACAGAAGATTTCTGTCAGCCTCTCTTCGGATGAGGTATGTCGCGTAGGGAAACCCTGCCGCGTATTCGATGTACGCAGTCTTTGCTTTCCTAATCCATTCGCGAAAGATGTCGCTAAACCCAATTACCCAAGGGCCTTGTTCCTTTTGCCGGTACTTCAGCTGAGCCAGGAGATAGTTTTCATTGACCTCCTTGATTGCTTCAATCTTCCCAAAGACAGAAACTAAAAACTTTGGAAGCTTGGCTTTTGCGATGATCGGAGGCTGCCAAGTCGATAGATCATCCCTGTAGAGCACGCGCAAGACGTTGACTTGATCCATGTAAGTATCTTCGGATGTTACAATCTCATGGAGATTGTTTTGTCGTTGTATTTCTTTCTTGTTTGCGCCTTCGAGTTGCTCTTTTGTCACTTTGTAGAATGTGACCCAGTCCTCGGCTTTCTTTTGCGGCTCAAGGTTTGCCGTTTGGAGGTTGATCTTCTTGAGAGTTCGAGTGCAGTGATGTGAATAACATCTTCCATGAAGTTCCTGTTCGTGCACCTTCGGCGAATAGCAACCAGATCCCGTGAGCTGCCACAAGACCCCGGACACTGTTCCATGACCAAACTTGACCCACTCTTCATCTGGGAGAAGAATTCCAGCATCAAACATCGACTTGGCCACTTTCTGGCTCAAAGTTTCAGCATCAGCTGTGTTCATTGTCGGTACTTTGTGGGTGAAAAGAGCGACAAGCCCATCTTCTATCGTCTTTTGCCTCAAATCCGATTCTCCCTCTCCCGTCTCCCCACCTGCCATATCTCGTATCCACTCTGCAATACCGCTCAGGGCCCAAGGCTCCAGACATTTTTTGAAGTCTCCAGATGACAACCTCGAAGGAACAAATTTCTTGCGCCGACCTGCTGGCAAAGCTGGAAGATCCAATGTGACTGATGATTGAGGAGTACCCATATCATAACCATCAAGACCACTTGCGGAACGCATTCTTGCAGCCTTCTGCTTGGCCTGTCGCTCTTCTGCATCTGTCTTCGACCGAACCGGAGGGACGGTCTGTGGCGTGCTACCATGGCTTGAGAGCGAGGTAGATCTGGGGACAAATTGCCCGCCGGGACTGAGCATGCTATGTGGGGGGTAAGCATCCGGGCCTTGAGGTGGATAGCGCGCCGCCTCGACACTGGAAGAGTAGGAGTGGGAGTAACCCTGCGAATTTCGATAAGACCCAGCAGGCATGAGTTGAGGGGTAGTGTTCTCGGACATTGGCGGGACAGGAAGCGGTCGATTCTGATTGTAGGAAGCACGACCTATACCTGGGTGATAGAATAGCTCTGGCATATCCTCCCGTGATGGACTATCACTTCCTGATCTTTCACTCTGCCGTGAATCTGAAATTCGAGAATGAAGAGAAACCTGCTCGTCGCCTTCGTCAAAGCTGAGTCTGTGGGGTTGTGATGTTGGTCTTTGGAGACCACCAGTTCCAAACGTATCGACTCTAGCGGCCTCAAAGGCAGGAAAGGGATGAATTGCTCCTTCGCCGGGAATAGAATAATCTGTCATTCCACCAAGACCAGCAGGTGGCGAATGGCTGTAGCCATCACCCCTACCCAGATCGTGTGGTGTTGGCAAAGGCCGGCTCTGATCGTCCATCTCACTGCTATGGCCAGTATTGTCGCCTCCAACCTCTTGCCCATAGGACATATGGGCAGCATAACCGCCCCCAACCAGGCCCAGATCCATATGCTTATAATCACTGTCGCTGCTCTCTTCCCCGGATTGGTGTTGCGGAGGTGGTGCTAACTGACCTTCGTAGGTGCTAAAACTTAGACTTCCTCTAATCGAATTTCGCTGAGCATCTTGTTCTTCGGCAATCCTCATAGCTTCCAGACCAGCAGCAGCTTCAGCATCGCTCTCGTCATCATCATAGTCGTCAAAGGTAGTTCTGTGATTATTCGGATTCAACGTCGATGCCGTAGAGGCATATCGTTCAACACCCGTTGGAGCGCCAATAGTGCTTGCTCTCGAGTCGTATCGATTGAGGTCTCGAAGCTCGTTGTCAAGCAGGTCGCCATTTCGCTGGTCTATCCCCTGCGGTCTCCTGTGCTTTGGCGGGGAGGAAGGGGCCCCTAGCGCATCTCCAATATCTGCAAATAACTGTTCTTGTGACAAATCCTCTTCCGATTGCCCATGTATCCCTAATCCCCAATCATCCTCGTCCCCTGCGTTGTTCATGGGAGCACTAGGAAGTGGTCGGAGAGTTGGGTGTCGCTGCAAACCGGATGCGCCTGGGGAAGCTGCATGTGTGGGAGGCGGACTTGATTGACTACCGGTACGCCGCGTTCGATTCGGATATGAATTCGGGTCTTCGTAGGCGGGGTATGAAGGAGGGGCTGCCGGCTGAGAGTATGCGCCATAATCGGGATAAGGAGCTTGGGTTGCAGTCGGGGTTGCATAGTCACTCTGATGATAGTTATCACCATTAGTTGGATAAGGAGCAGTAACTGGTGGTGAGTTATATGTCTGCCGTGGAGGCAGAGGTGCCGAGCCAGGTGCTGAATATGTTGGACTAGCAAGGGGCTGCTCGTAGATGGTCTGTGGAGAAGGGCGCGAAGCACCGTATTGTTGTGTGTTTTGTTGCCAATAGGACGGTGATTGAGGTACTTGCGCTTGTGGCATAGATACTGAATTGTATGCAGGGGTATATGACGAGTAGCCTGTTACTGTAGAATGCCGCATAGGTTGCTGCTGTGGAGCTTGATATGCCGCTGGATTATAGGGCTGATGGGCAGAAGTTGCATTGTTATTGTAAGAAGGTTGGGGTCGATACCCAACGGATTGGGATTGTGTCCTGGCGAAGTGCTGCGGGTTGTATGGCATCTGTTGCGGGGAGGTTTGGCCAGTTGGGAAGGGCTGGTACTGATGTTGATACCCCGACAAAGCTGGACTTGTGCTCCCAAATGAACTTCGGCCTGGGGAATGAGGACTTTGAGATGATGGCCCTGAGAAGAATAGCTCTTCCTGTGGCATATTCGCGGTCCTCCCAGGAAGTGGTGGTGATTCGCCCTGAAATCTGCTTGTATTCTGATCGAAGAATGGCGCATCATCGCCATTGTCGAAACTCGATTGTCTGTGCAAGCCGGAACTCGAATGATTCGGATCCTGTGAGCCTTGCGTCCCATACTGTGCAGGAGGAACATGCCCATATCGGCGTTGCTCATTTGCGCGGAAAGACATTATGGCAGCACGCTTCGGCGCACAGTCAGATCAACGGTTTGCGTGCCGGGATGGAAGGATTTGGCCGAGATGTGAGGGCGTCCAGAAGATGGCCTGCAATCTGTGGCCCCGTAGCCAGACGTCGTTGTTGAGGCAAAGGTCTGCTACATTTGCTGAGCGCAGTGCGCGAGCTGTTCACCAAAGCCAAGAAGCCAGCTCCGACCCCATCCGCTCGCCCAGGCTTATGCTCTCGAAAGAGCTTTCTTGTCTGATATTTGCTATTGCAGCTCGTCGTAGTGCCGCGCAACGTTCGAGGTTCGTAGGTAGTCGTGTCGGGCCCGAATTCGGTCGGATTCGCTGATGATATCTCGCCCGCGTTCTAGATGCGACAGCGCCCAAGGCGAAATGCAAGGCAGCACCAGTAGGAAAGTCGAGGCTGTGGGGAATTCGTTCATATGCAGATTCTCTCAACGCCCGCGAGAGGAATCATAGATGGGCAGATAGGCTGGGTGATCTGCGAGGCGGAGGTGAATTAAGGTTATAGCGAGGGAATGTTGTTGACGGGGGCTCTGACTGCTTCGCTCGCTCACGCCGAAAAGATGCGATGAGCCCAGGAGCTGAAGCACCTCAGAACGTCAGAACTAGGCCCGTGATTGGCCAACGCTTGTACACCTGGTGCCATGCACTGCTTACTGCGTATTTTTCATGTGTTATTCAACGGTCATCTAAATCTTATTATCACTTCATTGTTACTACAGATGCTTCTCAATTTCCGTATTTGGTAATTGTGGTCAGGACTCGAAGGGGAGACCATCCGCTTTGGTCTTCCTCATGTACGAAGCAAGGCCTACTGCTTTTGGCTTTTGGCTTGTCTCTTGTCCTCTACGAGGACAACGACGACCAGTTCATTGCTGCGGAGAGTGCTGCGCCACCAGCCCTACGAGTGAAGTGTACAAACTGTGGCGTAGAAAAGCAGCTAAGGATTAGAGAGAATGATGACGGCGTTTGAAACGTTGGAAGTCGAAGTGTCGTATCAGAGCACTTCTCCGAGCTTGTAGCAGATGCGATAGCAATACTTCTTTTGGTATTCATTGTTTGATATCTCCGAATATGAAGGAATAATCCGAGTTGCCAGCAACAATAATACCCCTCGCAGTGGGCGAGGTCAAATCAAGGTTGGCCGTGCTAGATCCTTCAAATATATATTCCATGTGTGCAGGTCCTCAAAACAGCAACTGCGAGGAACCCAAGTTCCTTGGGAATCTTGGCCCCCTTCTTCAGCTACTGCAGGCCCTTGATGCTGCAGGTAAGACCAAGTGTTACGTTTGTCGCGTTTGTAACCTTGTGTTCCTAACTCCGTTCCAGAATGCTCCGAAGGACGCGTACTGATGCCACTTCTGGGGCTCATGAAAGACGACGAAATGCAGACATCGGTGTCTCAAGCTCTGTAGAACGGCCAATCCAGCATGCCTTACCCGTTGCAGTGCTGTCTCAATGGAGTCGCTGCATGTTCTCCAGGCACAGCATCGGGACTGTTTCCGCGGACCTGTGGCTCTTTCATTATACCTTGTAAATGGACCTAGGTAAGAAGAGTAGGAGAAAATAAGAATGTAAACAGAATTAAATTTGGTTCCTGAGACCCGTCCGGCGGTTGAATTAAGTTCCTGTTATTCAAATAGCTGCCGCATCCAAACCGTGGTTGAAGAAGTCCATGATGCCATTCGGGCGTCGAACCTGGTGAACGTGAACCTAGGCCGGGAAGCGGAGTGCCGTTGGTGGAGCGAGCTCTCAACCCCACCCGCTTAAGGTGGGATTACATCTTCAAGCTGGCCCCCTCCTTTTCATTTTACAAATCAACACAAACACAAATCCGAATCCTCAGAGTTTTCCATCGAAATATCAACAGAATTATCCAAAATGGTCAAAGCAGGTACGTCTGACATCTTATATATTGCTCCAGCACCCCTGCGTTCGCGCCAGGTGCGGTTTCCGGCCAATTGCGGGGTCGCTAGAGACAATATGAGCAAGATTTCGACCTCACCGTTGAACATCCGCAACCTGGATGGCCCCAATCTAAACTCATTCCTTCCAAGCATTTGCTATATTAAGCCGTTGCTTTGTCCTGTCATTGAACCCTCTTTCGTCTGCCTTTGCTGATATGTCATTCGTCGCCCGCAGTTGCACAGATCCGAGGTGACTCCAAGATCACCGGAACCGTCACCTTCGAGCAGGATTCCGAGTCGTCTCCCACCACCGTCTCATGGAACATCACTGGCCACGATGCCAACGCTGAGCGTGGCATGCACGTCCATCAATTCGGCGACAACACCAACGGCTGCACCTCCGCCGGACCCCACTGTAAGCAAAAGCTTCGAAGAGAGATATCAGATGGACGGCGAGGCTGATAATTTGATACAGTCAACCCACACGGAAAGACACATGGTGCTCCTTCAGATGAGGTCCGCCACGTCGGTGACCTTGGCAACTTCAAGACTGATGCCCAGGGTAACGGTGTTGGCTCCGTCCAGGACAAGCTCATCAAGTTGATCGGCCCGGAGAGCGTTATTGGAGTAGGTTGATACCGCGGGTATTACACTATCTTACTAACATATCCAAGCGCACTGTTGTCGTCCACGCTGGAACTGATGATCTTGGTAAGGGAGGAAACGAGGAGTCTAAGAAGACCGGTAACGCTGGTGGCCGTCCCGCTTGCGGTAAGTTGTTAGTTCCCGCATTTTTCAACTTGTTTACTTACTCTTCGCCAACAATAGGTGTCATCGGCATTGCTGCTTAGATGCTTCAGTATCACCCTTGAAGAAAAGTCGCTCGCGTTGTGATTCGGCAATTGGTATAAAAGCAATGGGCTTGGGTTCTTTTGAAGCTAGCTAGTCACAAATTGCACGACAAATGATGAAGTATGATGTGTGCACTCGATGCAAAATAACGTGATTTATTTTGATATATTAAAATCCCAATTCCTCTAACATACACAATGATTGTAATTGTATAATTCCACAAAGGATAGCTCCGCGGTGCAGCTTCCTAATGAGGTTAGAGGGCCATGGTGGGGTTAAGGCACACGACCCTTAACGAGAATAATAAATAGATATTCCTCACATACTTGTTCCCAATACCATTGCCTCGGTCAACGTCTTTACGAATTGAACGAACAGAATACACGGTTGCAGAATTTTGCTGTCTCAGTTTTCTATTTCTCAAAAGCATTGGAATCATCTGTGAGTGAGCAATGTTTCTTTACCGTCATCGTTGAGCGGCCGTGCTCTAAAACGAGAGTTGTCCTTTGGAAGATGTCAACAGGACCCAGAACCACGACAATGGCCTGAGATATTGCTATTCAATGGACGAGATTAGATTCGCTTGGACTTTTCTGCCTCCCAATTCACAATTGAATTGTTGCTGGCGGTCGCTGCTTCCTTGTCAAGATGGAGCCACAAGGCGGTCACAGACATCTTCCCCGGATTTCGAGCAATCTGCCACAAACCGACAAACGCTCTGCATCTCTTAGATACTCAGCAGTGCTATCACATTCTTTACGTCTTGTGTCCAGGGAAATATCGCAACTACATTCGCTCTTCTCATCTTGCTTCTGCTTCTGCTTTTGCAATTAACCTACGATATTCCCCTTCGCATTCACTTCAACCACCATCATGGGCGTCAAGACATACAAGATCGGATACGCCACTGGCGAAACACGCGCATTTTCTGGATCCTCGAATATTTCTCAAAGTTCTGCGAACTCTGCTAACTTGATTGAACCTTTTCCCAGCCCCGGCACCAAGCCCGGAAACCCACCTCAGTCTCGCGGAAAGAAACACCTCCCAAACGTCCCTCCTGCACGATACAACAACATGGTTCTCCACCAAGCGAAAGTCAAGTCCGTCATGAGCGGCGACAGTCTCATCTTGGCCAATGTCAACGACCCAGACCGCGAACGCACCCTTTCACTTGCATACTGTACATCTCCGCACCTTAAGAAGGAAGGCGATGAACAATGGGCTTTCGAATCTCGCGATGCGTTGCGGAAGATGGTAGTGGGGAAGCTGGTACAATTCCAGGTTCTCTACACAATTCCGAACACGAAGCGCGAATACGGCGTAGTCTTCTTGAGCGATGGACGCAAATTGCCTGAGGAAATGATCAGCGAAGGCTGGATCAAGCTGAGGGAAGATGCTGGCCGGAAGGAAGATTCGGAACAAGCTCTGCAGCAGCTGGACAAATTGCGCCTACTCGAAGCAACTGCCCGTAGCGAGGACAAGGGTCTATGGCAGTCAAGTGGTGGACGTATTGATGTTCAGCATGACATGGGAGATGCGCAAGGCTTCCTTGAAAATTGGAAGGGCAAGACTGTTGATGGTTTAGTTGAGCGCGTTCTGAGTGGTGACCGAATGCTTGTGCGTTTGATTGTTTCTCCCACCAAGCATATCCAAGGTGAACCAAAATTTCTATATGAATATACCTCTGCTAATTTATTCCAGTTATGACTTTGGTTGCTGGTATTCGTGCTCCTACCACCGAACGTGTCAATCCTTCCAATGGACAAACTCAACCTGCGGAAGAGCACGGAAACGACGCTCGCCGATTCGTTGAAGAGAGACTGTTACAGCGAAATGTCAAAGTCCACATACTTGGTCTTAGCCCGCAGAACCAATTGATCGCCTCTGTCATCCACCCCAGAGGTTCCATTGCGAAATTCATTTTGGAAGTTGGCCTGGCGAGATGCACGGACTTTCACTCGACCCTTCTTGGATCAGAGATGCAATCTCTTCGAGACGCGGAAAAGGCTGCGCAAAGCGCTAAACTTGGTGTCTTCAAGGATCATGTCGCAAAGGCCGCTGCTCCAGGAGGGAATCTCGAGGTTCAAGTCACCAGAATCTTCAGCGCGGATGTTATTTTTGTTCGGAATAGAACAGGCGTCGAGAAGCGAATCAATCTCAGTAGTATTCGCGGCCCAAGACCCACTGATCCAAATGAAGCGCCATTCCGAGACGAAGCAAAGGAATTTCTGCGAAAGAAAATCATTGGAAAACATGTTCGACTTAGCATTGATGGCTCAAGACCAGCCACAGAGGAATACGATGCCAAGGAGGTTGCTACAATCACTCTTAACGACAAGAACATTGGATTACTGCTCGTCCAGGAAGGTTGGTGCTCGGTCATCCGCCATCGTCGCGATGACACGGACCGAGCTCCTAATTACGACGAGCTTTTGATTGCGCAAGAAAAGGCTAAAGAGGAGAAGAAGGGCATGTGGTCTGGCAAGCCGTCCAAGGCAAAACAATACGCAGATGCTTCCGAATCTCTTCAGAAGGCTAAGATGCAAGTCGCATTCTTACAACGACAGAAGAAGATTCCCGCTATTGTTGACTTCGTAAAGGGTGGCTCTAGATTCGTTGTTTTGATTCCACGCGAAAACGTCAAGCTGAACTTCGTCTTGGGTGGCATTCGAGCACCTAAATCGGCCAGAAACCCTAATGACAAGGCGGAACCTTTTGGCCAAGAAGCCCACGACTTAGCGACGAAGCGACTTACCCAAAGAGACGTCGAAATCGATGTCCACAACATTGACAAAGTCGGTGGATTCATAGGCGCACTTTACATCAATAAGGAGTCATTTGCTAAGATCCTCGTTGAGGAAGGTTTTGCAACAGTCCACGCTTACTCAGCTGAACAATCTGGAAACTCCAACGAGTTGCTAGCTGCCGAGAAGCGCGCAAAGGAAGCAAAGAAGGGCCTCTGGGTAAACTGGGACCCATCTCTCGATGTCCCCGAAGAGGATGACTCTGCTCTCAACGGCTCCAATGGCGACGCTCCCTCAGCACCCCGCGAGAAAGACTACCGCGACGTAATGATAACCAATATCGACCTCGAAACTGGCCGTCTCAAGCTCCAAATTATCGGCACCGGTACCTCAGCCCTCGAAACAATGATGTCCCAGTTCAAATCCTTCCATATGAACCCCTCCAACAACGCGCCACTGCCCGGTCCTCCAAAGACCGGCGAATATGTTGCTGCGAAATTCAGCGAGGATGGCCAGTGGTACCGTGCTCGTATACGCGCGAACGACCGTCCTGCCAAGGAAGCCGAGATCGTGTACGTAGATTACGGTAACAGCGAGAAGATGCCCTGGTCTAAACTCCGCCCTCTCACGCAACCACAATTTTCACCCCAAAAGCTCAAGCCACAAGCTCACGATGCCGTTCTTTCCCTCCTACAACTCCCTACCCAAAAGGACTACCTTGAAGAATCAATCCAATTCATCACTGAACTCACCGCAGGCAAGGAATTAGTCGCAAACGTGGACTTTACTGCGCCAGAGGGCACATTGCACGTCACGTTATTGGATCAGGATACCACGGGTAATCTGACGGATAGCATTAACGCGGAAGTTGTCGCGAATGGACATGCGATGGTGCCGAAGAAGTTGAAGGGATGGGAGAGAGCACTTGGGGATGTGTTGGAGGTGCTGAGGGCAAAGCAGGAGACTGCTAAGTCGGAGAGATTGGGGATGTGGGAGTATGGTGATTTGACTGAGGATTAAGCAAGCGTCTTGAGGCTGCGAGTCACGAGAGGGGTGAAAGAAAGTGGTTGGAGGGATGCATTATGATTGATGACTGACGTGTTGCATTGCATGGTATGGTGGATACGAAAAACGACATCGCATGGGGGGAAAATGAATGGAAGGCAAAAAGTTGTATGTAGAGAGACTGAATGCACCTATGAACCCTCCCTTATCCCCTCTCTCTACCCCCCAACTCCCTTTGGATTTTCTCTTTGCTGTGCTGTTCTGTGATAAGACTTTGGCACTGGTAAATTCATGGTGCAGCAAGTGCCATCATGACAAGGTGTACGGTTCATGGCAATGCCCAGGAGGTACTCGAGTTAACACCGGGCGAAATCACGAACACTCCACAACATGGGGAATTAATGGCCATAGAATCCGGAGATTTACTCTTAAACTTGAGAATTTTCACTTATTACAACGCTGGAAGAAAACTAAATCCTTTACATTTCATCAATCACCTGTGATCGGAACGAAGCTTCCCTAGAACTGAGGTACACTTTCCTTCAGCCCAAATCTCTACTTCGCAATCGACTAATTTTTGCTGGCACTCCCTGAGCTGCTTAGCTACCCGTCGGTTTGCGTACTCTGGGTACCATTTGTATCCTGCCTTCGTCCCGGAAATTCGGGTCTAGCGTGTAGTTTCTGCTTCTTGTTGTATTATTGATTCGTAAGAGGAAAGTGCTGGAGGTTTGCACATCTAAGTGGATGGGAACGAGACGACTAGCCCCTTCAATGCCTTTTTATTGGTTTCTTCGGCTTTTGATCTTTCTAGATTCGAGAGGGTAGCAATTTAATATTTTCTTCATTATTTCATTATTTTGATTGATTGAGGGGGCTCAGTCTCTAGGCACATTCCTCGGTTCCGCGTCGCATTCTCTACCAATGTTGCAGTCTTCCTTGCATGTAGAAACACCATTCCAACGCGCTTCTAGTTATTGGGACACCAAAATTTGTAAATGCTCTTGATGACGACTAAACCAGGGTGCTTTAGGTGAGCGCTCGGCGACGTGCTCGGCGCAATGAAAATGCTCGCAGAATTTGGCCGATGTTCTTTTCTAATCTTGTCGATATTTGCGGCTCTCTCGACATGTCAAGAAGGAGATTCGTCAATTTCCATCACTGGCACGACATCACTTGAGAGCTCTCCCACCATCACGCTTCTCGCGCCGTCAACGGCTACATCATGCCAGTATTCGGCGCCAACGGCTACACCGCCCAGCACGACTTCAAGATGCTGCAAATATTATATCGTGCAATCGGGTGATACTTGCGATGCTGTTGCTAGTCAATTCCGGATTACGTTTTCGGACTTGCAGGCGTTGAATCCGGATTTGAATGATGGGTGTGGGAATTTGTTGCTTGGTGTTGCGTATGTATAAGGAGTATAAAGTTGGATATGGGCTGATGGGAGTTTAGATATTGTGTTCAGGGGTCACCGGATATATCCTCCACGGGCGCGTCTTCGAGCTTCTCGGGCGCTGCGGCATCATCTGGAACCCTTTCTGCTTCTGAATTTGGTAGCACTTTGTCAGCTGCGGCACAATCAACCTCTGTTTCGATGCTGAATTCCTCCCTTTCTGGTAAATGAGCTCTAAGGGTAACATAATACACAACCCAATATCTGACATTGATCAGCAGAAGATATCTCAACCTTTTCAGTATCCGCAAGTCCCTCGATATCCGAAGTCCCCTCTACTATTTCGAGCTCTCAGCTTGAAGCCCCAAGCACTACTTTGATATCATTATCCAGTTCATCAGCCAGCGCTCTGTCGACGTCAGATTACGGATCCCTTTCAGCTTCTTCCGATTCTGTCACAAGCACTGCCTTTAAAGAAGAACCTAGTTCTCAGGCACTTACTCAACAAGAGACAACCACGTTCAGCTCTACGATTTATATATCTCAATATGCGTCTACGTCTCAAGTTTCGAGCAGTCAGCAAGGAGAAGCTACTTCTAGTGTTGAAGTAATCTCAAGTACCCAGCCAGTCTTTGATAGCTCAACGCTTGCTTCTCAGACTTCTGGAAGTCAGGAATCTACATCTCCACTGTCAATGGGTACCTCAGAAACACAGTCTACTATCTCTGCCAGCTCAGAAACTCAGCCTGTCTCCATCGGCACTTCAGAAGAGCAATTGACCCAACAGCCATCTCAATCTTCGAGCTCGTCGCAGGAGATTCCAATGAGCTCCACCGTGCCAGAAACTTCATCGGGGGCCTCTCAATCGACTACTCTAGACTCTTTGACAGCTCCACCGTTTTCATCAACAAATTTGTATGAGAATTCCCAAACTACGGAGAGCGAAAGTGGCTCTTCTACGACCTCAGTATCAGCCTCAGAAACGTCACAGCAGGTACCACTGAGTTCACCGACACCCTCGACGTTTATTTCGTTTGATTCTTCGGAGGGCCTCACAACAGCAGAAGCCGGCTCAACAGATGGCTCTCTAACATTGGGTTCTTCAGCTACGGTAGAGCAGACCACCTCCACCCAGTCGATGCTTGTAACATCATCTGATGGTGCTTCTCAGTCCTCGGCCCCTTCCTCAGTCGAGCCGCCAGAGCTGAGTTCATCGCAGACTTCGCAATCGGAGACAACTGTGACCTTGTCAACTAATTTAATGGAGGCCACTTCTTCCAGTTTCTTCACCTCACAGCCGACGCCTATCATCTCCTCGGATTCAGAGACTCATTCCACATTGGATATCCTCGCATCTCAGACAGTACCAGTGCTCTCTTCTGAATCTCAAGTTTTGACGATCTCAACGAGTACTTTTTCAGATTTCTCTTCACTTGATCAAGCCATCGCAACTTCAGTAATCGGTTCTGAATCTCCCTCCACAGCGGTGCCTTCACTTTCAGAACTTTCTGAGACATTGACCATCTCGAGCCCACCGTCAACCGCATTAGAAACTTTCACTTTTATACCGACCGCTTCAGGCATAATCTCCCAGATGAGCGATGAATCATCCTCGACTTCACAATCAACGGATACAGACGTACCGACCACTTCAAACCCTACAGCAGCCCCCTCGTCAGGGACAGATTCTGCTATGTCCACTCCAGACGAAATCGCGTCATCAAGTGCTGATTTGAGCACATCCACAACTGAGCAAACTCTTCTCTCGTCCTTGCTACCCTCACCGACAAACACTGGCCTCTCAATGGAACCCTCAATGTCTGAATCTTTGACACTGGAATTGACCAGCTCTAATCTTTTGTATATAGCAGCAGCAAGCACATTAAGTCCGGGCTTCGCAAATTTGAATACCCAAGCATCGAGCTCATTAGAAATAACTCCCTCAACCCAAACACCATCTCTCCCCTCAAATTTCTTCGAGTTTCTAACCACCACCTCCACTACCTCCCAATCACCACCCGCGTCTCCCTCCCCATCAAGCAGTCGCAGAATTAGCTCTCGAAGACCATCAGCTCAATCTTCTTTAACGCCTTTGTCAAGTTCAGCGCTATCAACCCCAACAAGCAGCATAACCTCATGTCCACCTATCTCCCTCCCACAAGGCTATTTCACGACCAGTCCGCCGGGCGGCGTGTGCGTTTTGCAGACGCTGACGTTTAGGGCTGGTGCGGTTGTTACCTTTGCTGCTGGGTAGGGAGTTAAGTGGGTGAGGGGAGAGTGGGAGAGACGGGGACGTTTCTTTGGTCTTTCTGTGTCGCTTCTGGGTTCTGTATCTTTGATTTTAGGGCACCTTGAGGAAATTGGACTGTATTCTTGTAATTGATAGATATTTCGATGAAAGATTTCGCCAGTTTAAAATATCATTTCACGTTCACGATCCGGAGCCAAAAGGAGGCATGAAACAAGTGCAGCATGGAAAATACAGTAATCTCATCTCATTTCATTTCATGCCATCCATCGATCGCCATTCATTCCATGTATCAAACGCGCCATAAACTCCAGGACCTATCCCTTACCCTCCACCGCCCTTGTCATCTCGTATGTTAATACACAAAAACCACACAATCAATCACCGCTCAAACTCTATAACCTTCGAAGAAGCCCCACTTGATCTCCTTGAACGCTCTGCGGTAGACGTAGTCGGACTCAGCGCCGTCTGCGGTTTCACTTCAGCAGACACGCCTTCCTGGCCCCTAATACTCATCGCCTCAGCATCCGCACCCTCAAGCAGATCTCTATCCTCAGACCGCACACTCCTACGCTCCGCATCACCATTCGAAGCACGAGGTATATCGTATCCCTCATCGTCATCTTCATCGTCATCTGGTCTATTGACAGCATTCTTCTCAAGTTCCTTCTGCGCCTCGTCCATGCGTCGTCGCACTTCGGCTGCGACGCGCATCCCATCAGTGACGATGTTGTCGAGGACACCGCGGAGACCTTTACCTGGTGGCACGACGCCTGCGGAGCTGGGTCCTCCGATTCCGACGCTTGGTTGGGGCGCGCTTGAGCGCCCGAAGCCGATGCTTGAGAATGTGGTGAGGCTGGACGTTGAGGAGGAAGGGACGGGTGGGACTAGCTTGTCGGAAATGCGGAAGGAGGCGGGGAATGAAGATTCGAAGAATTGCTCGAGGAGCTCGTCTGCTAGCACGACCATGCGGAAAGTGGGGAGTGTGATGTGGAGAGGTTTAGAAGGATCAAGAGCAGCATTCGCAGCTTCCGCGTGTGCCTTGGATACACTACGATTTCTGTTCTCCGATTTGTCCGTCGGAGCAGGAACGCTTGGAATCCCAGTTGGCTTCTGGCCCCGCTTGGGTGATGATTCGCCTAGATCTAGCAAATCTTCCTCTTCATCGCTGTCGTCACCGATTCCGAAAGAATCCGGGTCAGCGAGGCCATTTGTAGTCGACTCTGTCGCCTCCTCGGTGGCTTGATTTTGCGGGTGATCCGGGTCTGCATATTCAAAGCAACGTCTGATGAAAGCACTGACACTGCTTAAGAATCGCTCGTTTGTGCTTCCATGCATCGCCTCTGGCTGGTTGGGATTAGGATTCCCAGCCTCGTATTCGCTCAAACCAGTCATCGAACTGGATGGGGTAAGAGAACCCTCCAAACCCCGGCGTGAGAGGAACAGCAGCGCTTCTGAGATCCGTAAAATTCCCTCCCTGTCTACCTTTCCATCTCCATCATCATCATAAAGCTCGAAGAAATACGTGATGCTGCCCATGATATCGCCTTTTCCTTTGATGTGTGCGAGACCTGTGACGACATTCTGCAGAGTCAACGCGGAGTTCATATCAACATCCCAGCGTCTGAATAGTCGTTGCATAAATTCATGATCTGCGGGCTCGGGATTTCCATATCCCCAGGGAGATAGCGAAACTTCTCGCCGCCTCATACTGTTGCCAAAGTAGGAATGCTTCTCTCTTTCTGACGCATTGTCCTTATCAGGAGGTGTTGGTGAGTCCGTGATAGCCCACCTCGCCATACCAGCAAGAAACTCTCGGAACCCATCGTAGTCCATGAGCGTGGGACTAGGTCCTAGCCCCACACGTCCTTTTTCCACCACTTGATTTTCCGCAAGCCCAGTCACGACTTCCGCCGCTCTGGCACGTCGGGCTTTGTCCCGCTTTTCATTCTCCTCGAGTATCATCTGATTTCGCTGCTGGCGTTCGTACAACACCGAATAGAAACGATCGTACAAGGCACCAAGATCTTCGACGCTTAGCCGCTTGCTGTCAGGTCCAAGATTTCGTATCGAGGTGCGTTTCGCAAAGCTTTCTATGCCGTTCAAGACACTATCTTTGTGCTTCATCCGTTGTTCCGAGATACTGCTCTGAGTGATACCTGAGAATTCTTTGAATGCAACCACCATGAGCTCCTGAAATTTAGTGACAGCTTTCAATTTGGCATTTTCGGACTTCGGGTGGGCTGATTCGTCCAGCTTGGAAAAGTATGACTTCAAAACCGAGATAAAAGCTCCGTCGTCGGTGGCGTCTAGAAGTTCCTCTCCGTTTATACGCAAAATGGCTAATCCGACCTGGAACAGGACCTTTGGGCCTTCTAAAAAGAAAACATCTAATACACGGAAGGCAAAAACCAAAGGCATCGAGTTGATATACAATGACAAGAACCAAGGGAGTGATACAACAGAAAGCTGAACGTCTGATTTAACAAGGTGATCCCAGAGAATTGGCATGGTCTTCTCCACGAGAGACTCGAAGACCTTCTGGTCCAGTAGAGTGCCGTACATGGTAGTTGAGTAGTATCCAGGCAGGAGCCGATCGCAAAGGGTGGACAGTAGGAAGAATGCCTGCGACTCAGACATGTATATCAGAAGCGCCGCAACCACAATATTCATAGCTTGACAATATCCGACTTCCTCGTTGGTCCAACTGTAAGCTGTAAGAACCCTCCGAAGGCGACCAATTCCCTCCTCGCTTTGGAATCCAGGGTATTCGGGAAGACTTCGATTCAGGTCCTTCTCGATTTCGTCAATCGCAAGAGAATCTCGGCCTTCGAACTTTGCTAAAGTTTCCGCATATAAGGTAGGATTCTCCAACCTCAAAAATAACGACCCTGAAGTCTGTTCCCATATTTCTCCTCGAAGTCGATTCGGCAGGCCTACTCGGATAAGCTTATGGAAGGTTGGTTGTCGGATCAAAGTGACGTTTCGGCCGTAGTCGCGCAGATACTCTCCCCACAGCCTCATCTTGCTCCTATCCCTTAGTTTTCTGTGATCACCAGGGTATCGAAAGATCATTCCAAGCCCAGCATCCGGGGGTGTCCGTTCCTTCTTGTCGTCTTTCTTCCCATCAACGTTCTGCAGCAGATATTCCGAGTAACATTCCGCAACGACCTTCTTCAGCTTCCCCACATCCCCCACGCCAGATTTGAGACCTCGTTTCAGCCCATCGCAAAATCTCTCACAAGCTGGTCGAGTCCCCGCCAACTGTATCGTGATTTTCTGTTGTAGAACGGGTGTTTTCGCGGCGTCGGTTGTAGGTGCGCTGGTCGCTCCATTCCAAGTTGTTATCGCCAAGGCAAACTGGATTAACTGTAAGCTTTATGCCAGACCTGCGAGGGCAGACAGCATACCTGATACTGCTGGCTATGCAGCCGCTCCACACGCCTGATAGCGCACAACGGAAGAGTAAACCCATTTCCTCCCGGCCCCGCACCATGTGTTTGTCCTGTGAACCCAGAGGAAGTACTTGTGCTCGCCGTCTGCAGGAAGCTAGTCGGCTGTGTAGAAAAGCACAGGTAAGCTTCACTCAGATGCAGCTTTCCCGCATAGTGATAACCCCTATCGCGGTCTTTGTCCTTCTCGCCTTGTGTAGCATGCGGCGAGTACGCAACCGGGGGCGAGATTGTGATCTCCGCTGTGATCTCCTGGAGCGGCGTCTGCGAGTCGGGAAGTCGAAACTGATGGCGGAAGAGGGTGGATTTGGCGGGATTGCGGTCAGAGGCGGAGATGTTGAGGGCTTGGGTGGGATCTATGAGCGATTGGGCCTTCTGCACAAGGCTGGAGAGGTTGAACATTGTTCATGGTATTTCTGCTGCGTGGCAGCGGTGGCAGAAGTAGAAGCTGAAGCTGAAGTGTTGTGTCTTTGGGGATTCAGCTCTCAATGCGATGTCATCCCGCCGCGGCGTTGATCGCTACTGTGACCAATCACAAAACCTGTTTCAGACCCCCTTTTGAGTCAGGGGCTGGGGCTCAGCTCTTGCTTGGCATCAAAGTTCGCTTGTGATGGGTTATTGGTGTTTTTATCTGAGTGTCGAGACAAGTTTTTAATTAATTATAAGTTTTCGGAGGGCATAGGACGAAGCCTGTAAAGGTACCTTGGTCAATTTGCCAATTTAGCTCCTCACGTGCACTCAGCAGGATTCAGGGGCATTTTCAGAAGCAAAGTCTCGAAATAACGGCTTTTAATTTACGAGGTTATCCTCATATCTTCTTCAATTACATTTTAGGGTCGTCTGTTTCTTTTCTTTCTTGCTCGTCTTTACTTTTAGTGAATGAAGAAGGAGCTATCATTTTAGTTCCATTTCCCCTTCTCAATCCTGCTCTACTCAGGCGCCTTCGGCCACCCATCCAACAACTTACTTTCTCCCGTCAACGTAAAATTCCACGTCGCCTTGGAATCAACATCAAGGACTAAACTATAACTTCCAGGGTAAAGCACCAACTCCCCATCCTCATTCACCCTCCCCAAGTTCCCTAGCGTCAAGCTTAACTCTCCACTCCGTTTCTCGCCCGCAGCTATATCATGCAGTCGAGTATATGCCACAAGAGACTTAATAGGATAAGGTTCTGGACCAAACGAGCCCGTAAGAAAGCCTAGAGCAACATAGTCGGAGGTGACTGAGCCGGTATTGGAGACTGTGATGGGGACAGTGGCGAAGGGTGTCAGGTCTTTGAAGGAAGCTTTAGTTGATGAGTTGGTTGGAAAGGTGGAGAAATTGGAGGGAGAGTTAGAAATAAGAGATGAGATATCGTATGTTGATTTTGGGGGTGCTGAGATGCTGCCTGTGAAGTTTGTGTAGTGAAGGCCATGGCCAAATTCAAAGACTGGTTTGCCTGTGTACCATTTGTACGTTCGACTGCATCTTGTCAGTAAAGTTCAAAGAACCTCCGAGTCTTGGAGAATACTTACCCAGGATTACCCTCTCCAGGACGCAAATTCATGTCCGTCATTGGGACATCGTCCACATATTTGGCCTTTATTCGTCAGATTGCTTAGCAGATTCGGAGGTTTTGCTTACCGGATATTGAGTCACCGGCAGACGACCAGCAGGTGCAGTCTTGCCAGTAATGATATTGATGATAGCAGTTCCACCATCTTGGCCTGGATAACCAGCCCACAATATCCCATTTACACCAGGATTCGAGTTGAGAGATGAGCTATCCACCTGATCACCCATCTGCACCACAATTAGCGGCTTACTCAAGTTCGCAAGCTGGCTGATCAATTGGAGCTGTGCACCAGGCCAGGTAATATTATTCCGATCCTAGCTACTATTAGAATCCTAGTCGCCAGGTTTCCATTGGGGATACTCACACGACTCTCACTCTCAATCGAATTATCGATTCCCCCAACAAAAATGATAGCATCAGCTGCCCTTGCAGCGGCCACGGCACCCAAAATGCCACCAGTCGAACTTGCATTATTCAGCGCCACACCTTGCGTGCACGTCGTAGCATTCCAGACTCTAAGTGCTGCATTACAAGGCGAATGCAGATATGGCGCTCTGCCCTGATAATTTCCTTGCATTTGGAAGGTAGAATTTCCCAACGGTCCAATCACAGCCACTTTCGTAATGTTAGTCTTCAACGGCAGTGATCCATCATTTTTCAGGAGCACGATTCCTTCTTCGGCGGCCTGAAGTGCGAGATCCTGAGATGAAGATGTGGAGACGTCCGCAAAGGAGATTTGGCGGTATGGCTGAAGGGACGCCGGGTCGAAGTAGCCAAGTCTGACGAGGGAAGCATAGCGCCTGATGAGGGAGCGGTCGAGGGTCGAGATATTGTAGAGTGATTGGGTATAAGCTGCACCGAGATGTAGTGGAGAGAATGTACCGCAATCCAGATCCGTGCCTGCGTTCAAAGCTGCTGCGACCGCTTCCTCGGGTGTTTTCGTGAAATTGTGGGCGTTGTAAATGTTTTTGACCGCATCGCAGTCACTGGTAACCCACTGGTCTTCATCGGTCCAACCCCATTTCTCTCTCAAGATAGTCTGCAATAAATATGGATCGGCGCAAGTCGGAACGCCATTTACTGCGTTGTAAGAGCACATAATAGATTGCGCATTTGAATCACGGGCGCACTTCTGAAAGGGGGGTAGATAATATTCTCGAAGATCTTGGCTCGAAATAACGGCATCGAAACCATATCGCTCATGGCCCTGCCAGTCTTCAATATCATATCCAGCGTAATGTTTGCAAGTGGCTACGATCTTCTTGTACGGTTGAAGATCGAGGCCACCTTGCAAGCCAATGATGAGTTGGTTGACATAGCTTGATAAGTGAAACGGATCCTCTCCAGGAGTTTCTTGACCACGGCCCCAGCGGGGGTCTCTGTATGGGTTGATATTTGGCGTCCAATAATTTAAGCCTGAGTTGTTGCCGTTACTGAAGGCCCGAGCTTCAGTTGAGATCACTGTAGCAACTGAGTGGATGAGTTCATCGTCGAAAGCAGCGCCCATAGTAATTGGCTGTGGGAATGATGTAGCATATGAGTAATCCCCCGACCCAGTGAAGTGAACTCCAGGAGAGCCGGCGACGCCATGAAGGGCCTCGCTCCACCATTGATATGCTGGAAGGCCAATCCTTGGTACGCCTGGACTGGCGTTTCCACTATTGTTGACTTTTTCGTCAAAAGTGAATAAGGAGACGAGCTACGAGGGAATAAGTATGGATTATCGTGTGATGCCAAGGTTTGGTACTCACAGCGGTTGCTCTAGTGTACGGATCGGCCTTCCTATCGCAGACTGTATTGTTTGCAAGCTTGGCTGAAGTCAGCTACTTTGCCCCTTTCTTGAGAATTATTGACTCACAGGGCCATTCACGCAGTCGGGAAAACTCGCAACCGCTGAGCCCGCGAAAGCTAAAACTCCAGTTATTAGGATTGCCTTCATATTTTGATCTGAAATGTGGTTTGCCTGGGGACGACAGCATAAGACAGGAAAGGAAGTACCAGAGGAACCAATCTGAAATCCGACGTGAAACAAAAACGGCGAAGGAAACAAGGATTTATACTTGGAGAATGATTCCGAACTTGTTCTTTGACTTCGGGGTAAATTTGAAAGCGGAGTATTGTATACGTAACTATACGGATGAAAAGACCCTCCAGGTCCGGTTCGCGCTGATCGATCCGGCTATTCCAATACTGAAAGCATAGCAAAATGCTAAACCCGAACAGAACCTTAACCACAAATGACACACGAGTCGAATCGATCAACATCGCCCTAGCATTCGTTGCCCCGCAGATGATGCACTACGGGATCGGGAAGGTGAGTGCCGCAAAGCCTTGATGCTACCTTACTTGACGTATGCTCGCCGCTTAAATAAAATGCCGTCGTGAGGTGCTGGTAATCTCGATGAAATTGGCGAGAAAATATGGAAATACAAGGCTGACATTGCGAGCAAGGTGCGGGGTTGTGAAGTCGTCGTATTGGTGCATTTTGCCTGAACTTCGACAAAGCTAGCCTTGCAGCATGAATGCAGTGATTTGCGCGCTTCGATGCGGCGAAATTCGAGAGTTCGATGAATTTATTAATTTGCATTCGATCGTCTTGCTACTTTTTCCCATTGGGAAGATCCCTCTGCAGTTTTCTTGCCCCTTAACAGTAAGGAGGACTGATTTCAGAGCCGGTGAATCTCAAATGGCTAGGACATTTTGAGGCACGCCGGAACATACACGCGAGGCATACTAAATATTAATCGCGGACCAATTGGCAGATATTTATACCCGGTTTCCATCTCCACTCCCCTCGATTCCACCGACCCCTAAATCGATCGAGCTCGAGGATCCCAACATTACGAATTTGCAATGTCGCAGTATGGAAAGTCTCAAGAGTGAAGGTGCTGTCATTCGTAAAATCCAAGGTATCTCCTAGAAAGTCCTCCCTACAGAAAACTATTCGATTGCTCTCCATTGATTCTAATATTATGTTATTCGTAATACCCCTGACGCCAAAACTTTTTACTCCTTGTAAAATCTACACAGGAAGATTGTGACCTATTGAGTTTTGCGGAAATAATACGAGAATTTTCAATCCATTTTCAAATTGGACAACAACCTTTGCCTGATCAAGTCTAGAAAATTTCACTAAAATAGAAAATATATCATAGCTAGGAATAACTATTATGGACGCACTGGTGCCGGCGACCGAACACCGAGATGTGGAGTGGCTGACCATTCTATTTTATATCGCTTCAATGACTTGCAGTATGTTAAGATTGTGCAGAAAAGTGACGTGAAGTATAAAGAAGCTCAGAAGGGAGGGGAATACTAGATCACTCACTGGGTCAACACTTTTAATATGCTTCTGCGAGGATTCAAATAGAAGATTTCATGAACAAATCCCTGTCAATCTATCGAATCGGCAAATCATGTCCAAGACAAACCAGTGACGTGTTGTATACAGCGGCTGCCTGGGAAGACACGAAAAGGGAAGCTGGACAATGTGATGGGGATATGAGGTGGCAAACCAACGGCGCTACCACCAATTCTTCTCAATGCACGAGGGATTCCGGTAATAATAGAACGTACAAAGCTAATAGTCTTTAGCAAGGCGTCCAGCGCTGGTTGGTTCTGGTACAAATAAATACTTTCCCCCCGCATCCATGATACTGCCGGTTATTTCGATGAGCTATGCGATTCTTTACTTGTAATATCTTGAGTAGTAATACTTCTATTTGATTTTGTTCTGACTTGGTTTGGGGTCACTATTTCGGGCATCCTTGGAGGACCATATCTTCGATCCAACGCACACCGAGAGCGAGACCAGTGATTTGCTGCCACATGAGAAGGCGCCTTGCGGAAAGCCTTTCGCCATCTCCAACGTATGACTGCAGACCTTAATCCACATGGACATGAAGTATATGCTAAATTGTGAGTGTAGGCATATGAGTTTCTATTTCAAGGGGCTAACAAAGGGGTACCTCGCTTAGTTCGCTGTTCTCAGCATAGTGTTCCGACCCTTCCCCAGCTTTGAGCTTAAGTCCATCATGTATAGTATCGTGGAAATGATTTACGTTTGAAATTTTAGAACCATCATTCAGCTAACCTCAAATTTCAACCCAAAGACACTCGAATGGGTTGAACCACGGGTTCAAAGATTAAGACTTTATTCCATGTATTTAGCGAGTGAGCCCCTGAACGGACGGCCGCCGCGATGTGCTACCGAGCTCCGCTTTATTTTGTCTAGTCTTACCATCAAGCGGTATTGTACGGCTAGGCCGAGACCGCTAGAAGAAAGCCTGAGGGTTTTCCTATGCGTCCACGCCTCAGGGCCTCGTTCTCTACTTCACGCGCATTTGGACTCTTCAAATCACATTGTATTAGAGATCTTCATGCCGCATTTCACACTCATAGTCTCAAGGTTTTCAAATCCGGATTTGATTGATAGTTATAATTACGCAATGAGGCATTCAATGAGCGTGATGTCTTCTCGGAAAAGAAATAATATGAAAGAAGCCATATTCAAATTCCTCGATTTCCACGATCCGTACTCTTGGTATTCATGTACCTTTAACAAGAGCGCTCCAATGGCGTCTTTGTGTTGCTACTATGAACTATCTAGTTATAGCAGACACATAAGAATGGATCGGTGAAGTATCCGCAATGGGGATACTTTGGGTTACAGCACTGGTAACCAACGCAAGGAGAGCCACAATGGTGGCAGACTAAATTTTCATCCACGTCAGTCTTTTCTGCGTCCTTCTTTCATCTTTACGCTTGGTTGCCAAATTTTAACAACGATATAAGGAGCATGTACATACCTTCAGGGCTCAGGGCTCCATCAACAACCTTGCTAGCACCCTGAACGGTTTGTTCAGCGGACAATGAAGCAAGCGCTTTCCTCAGTCAATTAGTAGTTTTAACTCCCGTTTCAGCGGGATGAGCATACTAGTGGTGTCTGCAACGTTAGCGGTAGGGGAACCAATGACATTAGCCATTTGGGCCGCGAGGGCAAGGATCGCGAAGCGGAAATGCATGTTGTTTCCTCAACTACTTAAGAGTTTTGCAGTGACGATTGTAGATATGGGAGGATTTTATTATTGTAAAGATGAGTTTGGAAAAGAAAATAAGTTGAAAATGGGGGAAAGCCCCCCTATATACCCCCTCTCGTCAACTTCTCACAGCGTCCATCTCCAACTCTCTTTTACCTTACCATCTCACTTAGCTTCTCCTACTAATCATAACAATTATCCCTCACACCCTCAGAAGCCATATTGTAACCCACAGGAGTCAGCACAGGGCGTGCGGAGGGTTAGATGCACCGGACCTGGCTGTAGCTTCTAAAAAAGAATGCAAGATGTTGTGTAATGTTGCAAGAAACAATTTGATTTAATCTATAATACGAAATATGATATCGGTATTGGAACTTGGCGTGAGCGGGGTCCGAAATATACAGTTGTGCTTACTAGCTTTTATCAAGCTGTCACCGTCAGTATGGTGGGTCGCACCACAGACTGGGCTTATGGTTACATCCCTCAGCTCTGTAGGCGGGTCTTAAGAAGATTGGTCGGACCGGCAAGGCTGAGGCTCGACCTTAGTAAGAGGCGCGTCAAATGCGGGGTTTTGCTTGAAGGCCAAGGGTGAGAGGGTTGCAAAAGTTAATTTTGTTACGTTGTACGGCATTACCTTTCCAGTGCGCGCCTGGGTGTTGTTGTCTGGTGGAAGAAGGAATGAAAATGAAAGCTTACATAATGATTACATAATCTCTTAAAATTCTGCCCCACTATCGATGACCTAGTTTCACTACCCGCCCGAAAGATATTTGGACTACATCAGGATTATAATCTTGAATTGCTCTGTGTTGGATGCTCTCGGGGCTTCCGCTGTTCTATGACGTCAAACAGACAAGTAGTCTTTTTCTCTTGGCTACACGAAGATAAATTTGCAAAACTGAGCAGCTGATCCTAGACTTGGGTAGCACGGAGTCCCTGAGTTTATGATGGATCAAGTCACTGCGGGGGACAATCCTATCATATGGCTCATACTGCGGCTAAAATGCTACCACATGCAACCTTTCGTTTGTAGTTCAAAACCTTCCACATCACATTTGAGCTGCCTGTGGTGAAGCCCCATTGAATTCAACGTGTCTCGATTGCTTGAAGTACTGCCGTGAGCGTAGTTTCAGCCAGTCCCATGTAATTCCACAACAATTTTAGTCTGTTGCTCATGACTTCTTGGGATACGCACTTGAGCACGAAGAGTGCTGGGATCTTCAGCTGTGCAAATTTCCAGGTTCCTTGCTCAGACTTCAATGGCAGTATCGTGAATTGCAGCATAAATATATAGGAGACGTAGGATTCCTCTCCCTTGAGCTTTGGCAACAACCAACACTTTATAAAATCCTTGGCCATACATTTTCGACATCCAGTCACCTGTTGTCAATTTCCAATCTTGACTGCCTCACGCAATGGTTTCTGGCAAGAATATTTTGGCCCTCACATTCAGCGTAGCAGGCATTACCGCAGAAGTTTTGAGGCGAGATGTGCAAGCACTGGCCAGCAGTATAGACGATGTCGACAGCAAGGCCCGGGCCTTCACCACGGTTGTTCAGAATTACCCAGGTGGTTTCTTCCAATCTCTGGACATATCTGTCAGATTCTCTTGAACTCCTAAAACCAAGACGGGATTACTAAATTGATCTTAGACCGCAGATACCAATCTCATCAATGCTCTCAACACGGCTACTTCAACTGCTGCGCAAATTCAAGGCCCCATTAACCAAGAGGATTTCGGCACGCTCGCACCGCGTCTACAATCCTTGCCCTCAGATGTCATGTCTGGCCTGGCCGCAATGAAAGCCAAACGAGACGCCTTGAAAAATGCAGGTGTGGCCAGCCTCGTCGTAACCGCCCTCGGCAACACCAAAGCTGCTCACGATAGCTTCTCTGACGCTGTAATTGCTATTCTGCCAGTCGAAGCTCAGAATCAGGGGCGTCAAGGGAAAGCGAACGAGGATGCGGAATTTGATGATGCAATTGCCTCGTTCCAGGAATAAGGTCTCACAGCATATCCCAGTACATATGGGGCCGAGCAAAAGTTTGGGACTTCAAGTTGAGTCATAAGATGGAAAAGGTTTCGAGGAGCTTTTTTTCATTTGGACTAGGGAAATAACAGTTTTGGATGAAAATTCCCTCTTGATTATTGTAATACTTTCGAAATGCGAAATTCCCTTTAAATCAACGTACCTCGCAGTCCCGCTAGTATAAAGTTCCACCTTCACTCTCTCCAATTATGAGAAACTCCACTCCCGAAAACTACCTTACATTCGCGTGCATTCCCTACCAGTCTTCAAGTCGTTCGTTCTTCGAAAATTAATCACACCAGCCTTTACAACACAAAATTCTTAGGCTTTGAGCTTCGGCAGAATTCCTGTATCGCGCTGGTTCAACACAGCCAAGCACGTCAACGCAGCAACAACTTCGTCCACCTCGCTCGTCACCACCGCCAGCGGCCCACCAGTAACAAAACCACCACTATCAGATTGGTATCTTGCAACCTCTACTTTCTTCGACTCGCCCACCTTGTAGAGCGACAAACTGCCTGACTTGAACCTCTTCTCCGCCACCCACACATACGTTATACTGTCCTTCACAAAACTTTGCGCCCGTGCCGTCAGCTTCACAGCTTTCAGATCCAGGTGATGATCACTGTGGGTCGAGCCCTCTGGGAAAGTGATCGTAGTGTTGCCGTAAGACATGGCGGGAGAATGCCACTCTGCGACCTTTTCGTCTTTGGCGTTAGTAGCAACAATGTGTGAGCTGCTATACCAATGATCTCGAGTGAGAGACAAGAACAAAGGCAGTTGCGGTAATTCCACGACCAAGCGTTTTGCTGACTTATGGAATTCCGGAGTAAAGTCCTCGCGGAAAGACTCATGGAGTTGATCGGTCAGGTCCAAGATTGATGTCTTTCTGGCCCAGTTACTCTGGGGAATGATATATAGTATTTTTGTTGGGCGGAGTTTGATAGATTCGTCCGTAGGCATATCAAGCATGGCGGTTGGTGCCATGGTCGTTGACTAGCGATGTAATCTTATAATTCAGTGGAAATTCTCAATGGGACTAATATAAAGATGGAACTGTTTGAAAATGTATGCTTTTTAACAAGCACAAATCTTCGCAAACTATAATCGGTAGGTGGTATGTTTATGATGCCATCGGGTAAATGGCTGACTGGCAATGGTGGCAAATTTGCAGGTCATGTGTTGACCACACCACTATCGAAAGCAGCTTCAACTTGACAGCTTAAGAGGTGCTTGAGTGGCATGAACGCTATTTACCTGGAGGATCAGCACAAGAAGATCATTTAAACCCCACTTTCAATTGCAAGTCCAATCTCTTAAGCAACAATACACACCATGTCAAGGTTACTGGACTGCAGTCCCTTGTCGAGCAGCATCAGCAAGATAGACTTCTTGCATAGCCAGAGCTTCAGCATCGTCATCTTAGTCTTCGTCCTCATCATCCTCGTAGTCATCTAATCCTTCTTCATATGGCGGATCTTGAACGACAACTTCGGGCCCCAACCCATCTCCTCCCGCGTCACCCTGTAAATGGCGCGTATAGGAATCACTGAGCCACTCTAAGAAGGCTGAGATGCCTCCAAAAACACGAAGGCCCACACCTGCTGACCGTGTATCCATACAGAATAATCTCTAGTCCCACTCCCTTTCGTTGTCCTGCATGGGGCCAACATTGCCCTGTGATTTTCTTTTACAATAGAAGTAGCGAAGTGTTACAGATTCATTGCCATCGAGGCCCCAACCTGTTGCAATGTCCCAACCCATATTTTCCTCGTCCCATTTGTCCATACGAGTGAACTTTTCGTGTTTACCAACAACTAAAGAGCTCGTATTAATTCAAAGTCTCTTATCATCGACCGGAAAAGATGAAAATTGTATCCAACTTTGGTTTTTAAGAAAACATAACAGAAGAAAAGGTGAAATAATAGACTTACAGTAGACTCCTAAATTATCCAAACAGTTCGTCCCGTAAATCCCGCACGCCTCGCTCCTCCTAAAATCCACATCCCAAATGCCATCACACTCAGCAAGCAGCGCCCTATACTCCTCCGGTACGCTCACAAATTCTCCTTCCTCGTCATTTTCATCAAAATGCTCATTAAGTGTCTCAGTCAATTTCCTCAAAAACTCGCTGACTTTGTCTGCCGGTGCCGCAGGGAATGTCCCGTCATGGTCGATGTGCGACCAAGGTGGCGGGTTCTCGATAAATTGCTCAGGCGTTTTGCACGCACTTGGGACATTGCCAGCGTATCTGATGGCGCGTATAAATCGTTTCATTCGTTGGGCAGGAGGAAGCTTGTTGGCCTCTTCAGCGCAGCGCTTTACGTAGAGAAGGTTGTTTGCGCGCATTTGCTGCTTGAATTGCGTGAGAGCGGTGGAAATTCGCTCAGATACTTTCGATGACACCTCCATATTAGATTTGAGATTTGAGATGTAGTCTTAGGAGCTATAATCGATGGAGGGGTTCAGCTTTGGGGCGTGGCTTTAAGTCTTGTCGCATCGTTCTGTTTAGCTCCTACATTAAGACCCGCGGCGAGTCACTCGCGGCGCCCTCCCAGGCAGAAAGCCCCGCCTCTCGCTGGCGAGGCTACCTATGGATTGGCGCATGTGTTAGATAAATTTTAGTGCTGGAGAGTACCCATCTTTTTAGTAAGTGGGAACTCGCAAGTTCCTTGGCGTCCCGAGCCCCTGAAATGCTATTTCTGTGCTTGAAAATTATCCGACTTGCCATAGCCAGCATACAGTTTCCATCTTTTCTCTTGATTGATGAGTTTTGGTAGTATACAAAAATTTCAAAGTTGAATCACGAAGGGAAATACCTGGATGTTCTTTGAGATGGCTTTCGGCATGGACGACACAAGATCGCCTCGAACTTCAGGCAAGCAATCAAATAAATATGGCCCGAGACAATCCATTAAGGTGAAATATTGATTCTCATAGTTTTACATTCTTAAACTGCGGGATTACACTCCTATTGTCTATCACAGCCAGTTGAAGTACCGCTATAGTTCCCTGCACTGGACAAATTTGGTAAAGCTTGCTTCTTGGCGGCTTCCGGTGCGCATTTATCTGTACTCATCAAACTCATAGAAGCCGCCCCCTGAGTATTATTTGATGTCCGAGATGTTTCTGTTCCTAGAACAGGTTCCGGAATCGGCATATTTCCATAACAAAATCTTGTACCATCACTAGGATACTTGTTTGAGAAGAATGTTTTCGTTTTCCCAGGAGCAACTTCCCCCGGGCTCCACCAAATCCAGAATGAATACCACATACATCTCTTTGTAGGAGAAACTCCAGGGTTCGCCGTGAAGTTCCAGACAGTGCTATTCCATGACCAAGAAGAGCACTTATCCTCAGCAAGACAACCCGCCTGGCAATGCAATATATCCGTTGCATTGGGAGACGGAATCTGCGATGTGGGATAGGAGGAATTCGGAGAACCTTCGATAGCGCAGTCAGGGACAAATGTTTTTGCGTAGACGGGAAGTGTGATTGGATGGTCGCTGTAGCAGAAATTGCTTCCGCCCAGAATTTCATCACCTGGGTCTCGGTCTGAGAAGAAGACTCCTGTCTTTCCAGGCTCGATTCTAGGAACTGATAAGATCCATGGATCCCATGATGCTGCATATCTTCGGCAACGTTCTTTTGGCTCTGCTGTTGTGTCCCATGCCCATGCATAACAAAGGTTGATGGAAGAGCAGTACAGTTGGCAATCGAGAATACCGGTAGCGAAAGGGACCCCAAAGTATCTGTATGACTCCATCTCATCTGTTGATGTGCCCTCTAAAGCGCAATCCCGGATCCAGCTCTTGGAGTGAATGGGAGCGTCGGCATCCCATGTTCGCTCTGGAGGAGGTAATGGCTCATAGCTAAAGCAAGCCCCGGTTCTCCGATAATTAGAGTAGAACACACCTGTTTTGCCGGGTTTTATCATTCCTGGTCTGAGAAAAGATTCCCATTCTTGGAAAATCTCACACTGTTTACTTGTAGCAGTGGAATTGTATGAATAAGACCTGACAAATTCGGCTCTCCGATTGGTCTCTGCCTCGCATGCCACCTCATCTTCCACTGTCCATTTTCCGATGCTTGAGAGAGTGACGGTGGGTGTACCTTCGAGCGCGCAATCTCCTGACCAGTGATTGGTCTGAACAGGTGGATGTCCATTGGAGGCAGTCGAGATCGAAGTGTTCGTCGTGGTAGCAGTTGGTAATTTGCCAGCACCTGAGGCTGCTGAGACCTCCTTGTCGAAGACTGCCTGAGCTGAGAGATCGGCTAGATAGGATATGGCAAAAAGAAGGTAGGAAAGGAAAGTAGAATATCTAGCCATTGTAACTAGGATCTAGAAGGTACACTCAAAGGTATCTCTCATCATGACTGTAGTTTTGCGGGATAATTATATAGGAATTTTGTACTGCCTGAATAAGCTTTGCTCCGCCGAAGACGAATTGAAGCGCGGGCACACCGAGCTCACTTCAACGTAACAAATGTAGTCTTTGATATATGTTTACCATTTCTCGAGGTAACGTTGATTGAAAACATACCGTCTGTTTGAGAGATTTTTGTACCTTAATATCCGTGCAGGAGTAATGTAACACTTCGGAAGAAGTGGCGCATACAGCCGAACCATTCAGCCTCGCCGAAATTGGGCGATCTGACTTCATATATCCCGAAATGTGATAAATTAAATTAAAGATAGAGATTAAAAATATAAGAATGATTTGAAAGTTCCTAAAAGGTGGGGTTCCAAGCCATGTGCCTGACTTGGTGCACTTCGTGAAGATCTTATCTGAACCAATATTCAGGGGTTGATGCGGGGTAACAGCCACCCCGCAGTTGAACTCGCATTCTCGCGCACACCAGCTACTCTTGACTGTAAACTCATCCGTACAATACAAGTCTGTCTGAAAATAGAGAACATGATCTGAATAAAGGGGTAACTGAAAAAAAGTGTTGTGTTTCGTGGTGTAGGTGTGAGCCGCCTACAATACCTCCGTACGGTTGGGAGGCCTCATGTTAGCGAGCAGCCCCTATATCAGCACTGCCCATGTCAAAGATAATCCACGAACTTTATCAATGTAAATGAAGAAAGAATGCAATTTTAGAAGATTGATCGAAACATGTAGCGAACAGTTGGAGACCGGGAGGAAATTTCGGGTTGTTGAATCGCTTGAGAACGTCATGGTTCGTGGATCTGCTCAGGAGTCATCGTTGTTTAACGCAAATGCGTGTTACAGAAGAGAAATTTCTGAGTTCTGACTAATGTCTTCTAATAGTAAGATGGTCGTTTTGCCATCAAGATTCGTGGGATACCATCCGGCATTACACATTGAAGTCAAAGCAGCTTGCTGGACCGACGCCTACACTTGCATCAGAAACCTGGAGGTAACGAAAATGCAGGCGTCGCATCCATGACCTTTTTAGCCATTATCCCAAGAGACGTTAGGTTCGTTTCTGACTCGCGACGGGTCCAGCCTTCTATATAAGGAAGTCGTTCGTTCTCTGTATTCCCAAGATATTAGCTCAAGTAGCACCCCAAGAAAGGGCAGGGACTTACCGAAAAATATATTGACCCAGTCTCTATTGGCGACGCCAGTTACTGGATCCCCAATGACACTCAAATAAAAAGGAGTTTCCGTGAAACTTCCGGTCGAACCGGCATCTGTCAAATGAAAGGATGGATTTGTGGCTTTCGCTGTATTCATACGTGCTAGGCGCGCTTTTGCTGCGGTGGGGATGTCGATGGTGCCTTGAAGGAAGTAGGATTTAGTCTGACCGTAGATGGCTGGGTTGAAGGTGGAGTCGTCCCCGAAGAAGGCATCGCCGCGGCTGCAGGTACATCATCAGAACCGGTTCTCATCTTTTGAAAGAAGATGTTGCGACTCACGAAAGACTCCCGTCGTGCTCGATTGCATTGTGTTTGTCGAGATCGTTTAAATTGAAAGAGGTAGAGTTTACAATAGGGGATAATGTCAGAGCTGCCCCTCCAGCGAAAGCAGCAACGTCAGGGCCAACATTGACGTATTTTTTGAAGCCATCTTTGAGCATAGGAATCGTAATGTCTTTACCGGAGTGAGAGATGATGTTGTGATTTGCAAGAGTGTTGAGGAGTGGGCATGGGCTTCTGACATCACCTGGACCAGGAGGTGTCCATAAAGGAATGTCTAAAGTTGGCAATGCCAGGACAGGCACCAGAAAAAAGATTGAAAAAACACCAGATCTCATGGTGGAAAAGAGCGACAAGAATTTTGGAAGTTGGTACCTGGAGCAAGAACGTGCCACATCTCTGGGCGAAGTGTGGATCATATATATCGTGAGGAATTCCAATGCCCAATGGAGAGAAAGTTCTTACCCCTTTTCGCTTCGGTCGGGTCGGTACTGCCCAACACCAAGGCACTAATGGTGACGGGCTGCTAATAGCTTCACTAGTCCGAGCTTAAGACCAAAAGCTTATCCAACTTCGGCTGATCCGCGACTAGGTTCCTGCTCTCCCAATCTAGTCTATGCTCAGACCCGCGAGTTCATGCTCGTTCTCGCAGAGAAGGTAACAAACTAGGTGACAGAAGTCCGTGCGTTCAGGGTATTTCGCTCAATGTCTTGAGATTTTTTGATATACCATATTTTTGATGGGATTATAATACTTCAAGTATTTGTTAATTGAATTACAAAATTGTAGAAATTTATTTTAAGTTATTCTTTTGATTCTTTGAAGTGATCTTAAAAAAGCCTTGATTTTGGAAGGGTTTTTTGGCGAATAAAGTGCCCTGAACGCTCGGACTTCTGTCACCTAGTTCGTAAGAATTAGCCCCGGGAAGTCTCTAATGTTTCCCGGCAAGAAAGTTTGCACACCCTGCGCGATCCTATTTCCAGTTAGGTGTAAATTAGTTAACACTGGAGAGTTGCGCCATATCAAGCGCCATCCGTCCTTGAACCCTCGGAACTTCTAGTGCCTCATGCAGCCGCTGTGTGCATGTGTTGGCACTCGAATACCTCATTTCATTTCAATATTTGGAAGATTGAACAGACAGCGACGTGTCTGAGGTAGTCTTTGGTCTAAATGAGCTGTCACCTCCATGAGAGAATACCAGGATGTCGTTGCAGAACCGCCTAGCTACTCGCATAGGCTCCAACGAATTGATTTAGGGGGTAAGCGAGCGAAAGGGGATGCCCTGAACTCGCAGGCACGTGCGCTGCATTTTCGGCCTCGAGGCTAAAATCTAGCAATACCGGTACGTTTTATTCTCTGATATATAGGCGCTGAAAAGATCTTGTTAATATTCCATGGCATCACCTATACTTTGGTGCTCCGAAGGAGTCTTTAATGAAATGGCAAATCCAGTTCACAACAATATGATGCCCTCCGATTTCGGTGTTCGGGCGCTAAGTCAACCTCGGCGGTGCTTCTTCCCATCACAAACACAAGGCTTTAACATCTTTCAATATAAAAGCACATGCAATACCTGTTGTTGTCGACTTCAACTTCAATTATAACAAATTCGGATTTGATCTCGAGAAATGCCTCCTAGAGCCAAGCCAAGACTCTCACACCTAAACGACCCCGCAGATCTCGTCGCTCATCTCTGGCACAATCTCTCTCTGCCACCATCCTCACTTTTAGCACTACGATTTTCTAATGACGCCTTTGCGCCCCCTCCTCCATTCCTCTCCTCTTCTTTCAAGGTTGATCTCCTCGCTAGCTCCACAATTGCGCTTTTCAATCTTGCTGTGGCGCAGTACAAAGCTCAACGCTCCTCTTCAAGCGAGCTTCCAAAAGTTACAGTAAACACCTTGGCCGCAAGTCTGGAATTCAAATCAGAGCGTTTGTACACTCTCAATGGCAAATCGCAGCCCACTCCTTCCTCAATTGGAGGTTTACATAAAACCCGTGATGGATATGTCCGTATTCATGACGGTTTCCACGTCCACCGTGCCAACATAAGACGCATCGTGCGCCTGGGCCCAGAAGCTGGACGGGCCGAAGTAGCAGCCGCGTGCTTAAACTGGGAGTCGCGAGAACTGGAAGAGGTGGCGGCGGAGGAAGGGGCTATCGTGGCTGCGTTAAGGGACGAGGAGGAATGGGAAGATTCGGCAATGGGAAGGGGCGCTCCAGATTTTCCAATTTCGATCCGGAGTCTCGGAAATGGTCTGGAAGTGGAGAAAGTAAAAAGGCAAAGAGGGAGTGGTTACCTGAGCAGTGTACGAGTTTTGGAGTTCAGCCGTGTCATTGCTGCACCAGTAGCTGGTAGAGCACTGGCGGCTCACGGAGCGGATGTGATATGGGTCACAAGCCCGAATCTAGAAGACCAGCCGTATCTAGATGCTGAATTTAGTCGCGGAAAGCGTTCTGTGCGTCTGAATCTGGACGAAGCGGAAGATCTGAAGAAGCTGAGAGAGCTGGTGAAAGAGGCGGATGTTCTTATCCAAGGTTACAGGCCTGGGAGTCTCGCAAAGAAAGGACTTGGGCCCGAGGAATTAAGCAAGATAAATTCACAGCTTATATATGCCAGTATGTCAGCATATCCGCAGGTAGATGAGCAGCCCTGGCGCGGGAGGCGTGGATTTGACTCAATGGTACAAACGTGCTCGGGGATCAATGTGGCCGAAGCGGAGGCTTGGAATGCAGCAGTGGATGAGAAAGAGCGAGTTCCCGCTAAGGTATTGCCATGTCAAGCTTTGGATCATGCTAGTGGATTTTTGCTTGCGTCTGGAATTGTGGCAGCGCTATGCAAGCGCACGGAAAAGGGAGACGGGCAGTTAGTGGAAGTGTCACTTGCGGGCACGAGCAAACTGTTGAGGTCATTGGGGCAGAAAGATGGCGGATTCGAAAAAGGGCTGGATGTAAACGGCTACCAAGAAGTGCTGGAAAAATTTGGCCCAGAGGCTGAGAGTTTGTTTGAGGAAAGAAAAAGTGAACTTGGGAGTATGAGATTCTTGAAACACGCTGGACGAATTGAAGGTGCTGAGGTTGGCTGGGAGCGTATGCCGCGACTTTTGGGCTCATCTGAGCCTATTTGGCTGTAGTAGACATCTATCTTATACCATATCTGTATTGCCAGTAAACCCCTTCAAGTGGCTAGTTCACGGCTGAGACATTTGGCCGTTCAAAACATTGCATACACTTCTGTTTTCTGTCTTGAGTATGAGGCATTACCGCCAGAAGAAGTTCGGTTAGTATCAGAGCCCTGGTGGCCAAGAATCAAGAGAAATTGCCGTGATTTAACGAGGCAAGTTATTGAAAGTCCACACATAGACGAAACTAGCCTTTGTCGGCGATGTCACGAAATCCTACCAGCGCTGACAAATATTTCGTCTGTCAGCAGCTTTTCGGGGTTAACTGGATTCCAGGCTCCGATCCGACTCCTATCGCTAAAATTCGTCAACTATAATATACTCATTCTATTTAAAATATGATTCTCTGTCAAGTTTGTCTTTTGAAGTCGAAAACATAAGTTGTAACACCGTCGTTGGAGAAAAAAATACCTCGCGCAATATGTCTACCCAACGAGCCCTAGTCCTGAAGTCAAAAGGCACCCCGCTTTCTGTGGAGAATGTTCCTATACCTACAGCTGGTCCTGGCTCCGTCGTCGTCAAAGTCTTAGGCACATACATACTTTCCTATCTTTCCTCCGTGCTCGATGGTTCCGCGCCCTATCAGATGTCACTTCCCCTCACACCTGGCGCAAACAGCATCGGGCGTATTCATGCTATCGGGCCTGACTCTACAGTCTTGAAAGCTGGTCAGCTGGTCTTCTGTAGCTATTTTATTACGGCGCGAGATGATCCGGACGGTGGGATGTTGATGGGCAGTAAGAAATTCCCATTCCCTCTCTTTGTCGCTCGCCCTTTGGTTTGCAATCTCGGGTTTCTCGAGTTACACCCCATTTTTGCCAGATTCTTGTTACTTGGATAGGAATATAGAGCTGATTTGTTGTAGTGCATGGTGCGGGTGCTCCGAAATTGATGGAAGGTGAATGGAGAAATGGATCTTTCGCAGAATATGCGAAATTTCCTTTGGAGAACGTATTTGCACTTGATGAAGAAGTCTTGTGTGAGAAAATGGGATACAGTATTGCAGATTTATGTGCACTTCCCGGTATATATCATTTACCCACAGATCAATGAGCATGTAGCTGATAGAACCTCCCACCAGCGTTTTTGACACCTTTTGGTGGCCTTGCAGAGATCAATCTCTTGCCAGGCGAGACTGTGATCATTGCACCCGCAACTGGCAGATTTGGAGGAGGTGCTGTTACATCGGCTCTAGCCATGGGAGCTACAGTCATTGCGTGTGGCCGCAATGAAGCTGCATTGGTAGCATTGAAGAATACTTTCGACCACACCGGCAGACTTGAGACAGTTGTTCTTACCGGGGATAGCCAGATCGACACAGCAGCTATGATCTCAGCCTCACACAATAAAGGAAAGGGAGCAGATGCATACTTGGACTTCTCTCCCCAGGCGGCAGCCAAGTCAACCCACATTGCTTCCGCTATGGCGGCCTTGAAACCATTCGGAAGAGCATGTTTTGGAGGTGGGATATACGGCAATGTGGAAATAAACTACATGTCTTTGATGTTGAAAAGCTTAAGGATTCAGGGAAGAATGATGTATAGTCGAGATATGATTGTGCGGTTCATAAAGATGGTTGAGAAAGGGAATTTGAAATTAGGGGAGAAGGCGACTGGAATGAGAACAGTAGGGAAATTTGGATTAGATCAAATCCATGAAGCGATCGAACTAGCGGGTAAGGAGCGGGGATGGGGAAAACAGGTGTTATTAATGCCATAGTTGTATGATCTGCTCCAATTCTTCAACCAGTAGAGTTTAGAGGATGGGGCTAGCAAATATATATCCCACACTCAAAATCTTGCATTCCATGCTGTTTCACACAAAGCGATACAATCATTTAGTATGAGATTGCGCTAGAGAAATGGAATACGTCGTTGGTTTCTTCCTAAGACAAGGTAAAAAAGGCACCATGTGAGATCACATGACTTAGAACAAGCACATTGCAATGCAGCCAGCCAAGGCCTCTCTTCATCGAGGGTGTATTGAAAATAATCTTGCTAGATATAGTAGGACCGGTATGAAGGTATAGTGCCACTGTGCCAAGGTATCTCGCTATGAAAATAAAGAATTAAACAGTAATTCGATGCCCATAGAACACCCCCCTTTTCTCCGAAGAAATTCCGATCGACGCCATAACCCCCACCATGAAATCCTGCGCCAAAATTTTGGACCTGAGTCCGACATGATATATCCCAGTAGAGTAGATGAAAAAATTAAAGAGTAAAAGAAATTGGAGTATTTTAGAGACCGCGGGGGGATGAGGCTAAGAGGAAGCAACGAATGGTTCCAGAGCGGTAGGCCCAATTAATACGAAGAATAGCAAGACGAATGGATAAGACTGCTGCCGGGTATCATTCATTTTGATGCGATCGCTAGGTGATTGTATCATCTTGCGCGAGATCTGCCCCAAGAGCGAACAGGGTTTAAGGAAAATCCCGTTGCGCTTCTTGTGGTTCCGTTAGGCTCAGAAATATTGACGTGAGGGGTATTTGCCGATTCAGCGCCTGCGGTACTTTCCTCTCCCTTTGCAGCCTTGAGCTCGCTTTTAACCAGGTCGACGACTGCCTGCCTCGTCTGACTCTGGGGGTCAGATTTCAGGTCTTTTTCGGCGGAGTAGAGTTCGACCTCGAGCTTTGAAATTGCGAGTTTCTTCTCTCCCTTTTTGATCTCGGCTTGAAGTTGTTTGGCGTCATCTTCTTTCTCCTCCTTGTTTGCGGCTTTCAGCTTGTGTTTGAGAGTCTTTAGATCTTCAGCTAGCTTCGCTTGTTTTGATCGTAGTTTGTCTAAAGCCTTGTCTACTTCAGGAGTCAGTCTCAGTAGCTCCTGTATAGTGGGGGAAGAGAGACGGAGTGAAACCATACCAGATCCTGGCTTAAAATTGGTAATCCCCCTGCGGTCGTCTTCGAGGCTGAGGTTGGGAGGCGAGAGAAGTCTATGCCTTAAAATCGAGCGTGCGCCGACAATGAGCTCGCATTGTGTTTCAGAAGAAACCAAGAACCGCATTCCATCGTACAGTCTTGGGCTACTGTTGTGATACCAAGTGATATGCAGGGCACCCTCTGGCATATGCATATGACCAGTCGCTGAAGTTCCACCGTTCCTTTCTTTAGGTCGCAGCGGCTCAAAGTCTGACTCTGTATATCCCAGCTTGAGGGCAAATTCTTTGGATATGATGTTACCCTGAAGGTTTCCAGTGTCGAAGGTGCATCTTGCTTTCTGGTGTACTTCTGTGCCTACTTTTGCAGAAGAAACGGCGAAGACTATTAGGATCCATGGACATTCGTCTTCTGCAAACATCTGCGGAAAAGAGAAAAGATCAGCATTCTACCACACACATATATTAGATGTCGACTAACATCATCATTTTCTTCCATAGGAGGTATAACGATCGTGGCCGTAGCTGCTCGCTCCGTCACTCGCGGACCTAGGAGCACCCCCTTTAAACATTGCCACCATGATATCTTGACCTCTGCAACCTGTGTCCTTCTTCTTTGGATGGCCCTTCTATCCAATTTTGGTACTTTGGAGTGTTCATCAAGGAATGTAATGGTGGATCGAGCCGAACTAGCTGATGTAGATCGTGGTCGTGTGTTTTCCGGCATGTCGAAGGAGGTTGATAGCAGCCCAGCCTTGTAATCTTCACGGCTTGCATCTAGCGGCTGTATTTAGCATTGAACCTGATATTATTGAAAGGCCTTTAGCTTACCACTTGTCTTGGGGCTGTCCATGTTGAATTCTGATTGCTGTATATTTCCGATGTGTATCCAGTAGGAGCTCTTCTGCTGTCTGTGTCGAATCACTGGATTGCCACAAGGTGGAATTTGCTGCCTTTATGAATTGAGCTGCCTGATCCGTCTCACACCCTCCCAGAAGTCCAAAGAGCCTCTTTCCTGGCGGGATGTTTCTTGGGGGTGCCAAAAGGTGGCAATGAGCGCACTGTCTGAAATTTCAGCCAATGGAAGCCGGGGAAGATCAATTGCGGCTTGCGATCATGAGAATCGATTATGAATTTCTCCCAGGCTGGTTGTGAGGCTGAATTCTCATTTCTCGCTTTGTCTCCCCAGTCTAGTCACCAACGAACTTGGGGGCCCTTCAGCTGACACCTGATGGCACTTGCCGGTGGCGAGGCCGCTGGCAAAAGGAAAAGTAGAGGGCGAAGTCAGCCATGAGCGCGTGTCTGTCACGGTTTCATGGTACCTGGAGAATATTTTCCCAGCATGTAAACTGGTGAAAGTAACAATAGATATCGCCGCATGTCCCATCTCCGTCTCCATCTTCCATCCGAGAGACTGGGGATCCTCATTGTCGCAGAAGCTTACATGGAGGGGCCCACGATGCGGTCCGCACCCAAGATTCCGTGCCGCGCGGGCATTCCTCGACGACCTTCTTCTCTCACTCTATTGGCTGCGGTGTTAAAGAGGCGCTGGTGCGCAACTGACGCGTTGCGCGAGAAGCTGGATACGCGGTTCCATGTTCTATGATCGATCGACTTTAGACGAAAGCTCACCAGGTCGAAACATCCAAAAGTTTGGAAGTGGGATGGGTTTGCCTCCATAGATAAAGCGCAAGAGCGAGTTCAGAGATGCTGCCTGCTGTGGATTAGCCCGATCATGGTCGACGTGCATGTTGCTTACAGGCGGCTTGGAGGTTCTCTGCCAGTGGTCAGGAGACTCGGTGAGCGCCCGCGCGGGGCTGAGTGAGCCCACCACACCAACAGCACCTGCTCTCGAAAGCCTCAATTTCCACAGCCTCTTTTCATCAAACAATGTCATATTTCCGCGATTGACTCTTTTAATTCTGTAATTCCAGTCCAGACATTGAGTTGATTTTTCGCAGAAGCTTGCTACAATTTGCTGTTCCATGGTTGACGCGCTGCGTGAGTTCGCAGTTTTTGTATGCCCGGGTCATTTAAATTGCGCCCTCAATGCAAGAAGCTCTTCAGTTGATGCCACCATTGACTTCTATTCGATGGAACTATTCCGATCCCCACTGTATCCGGTGCGTGCCAACACATCTGCAGTCCGCGACACGACATGGCAGCCCATGCCGAGTACAGTATGTACAGTGAGGCGAGAAAAAGCACATCCGGCCAGAATTTCAGTCAGTATGCGGTCGAAGTTCCGCAAGGAAACTGCCAAAGCCCTAGACCTTTGAGGCTATGCACATCCCGACCGACATCTGGCGTATCAACAGCTGTTAAACAAGGCAAGACAGCTGCATAAAAGCATGATTATGCAGCCTCAATTGATTTCATTTGTAATAGGATCCCCGGAGACGACAATTAAATTCTCCCTTGCGAGGTATCGCAACCCGTCCATGAGAATTCAAGGCAGCCACAAAATACTTCACTATTGCCAGTCAGATTTGCCCTTAAAGTCGCCCCTGGCTCTTTTTGGGTGGCTTAGCTCGCAGAATTCGAATTATGCCCATTTCATTAAATGCTGAAAATTTCATCAAGATCGGAATCCCGATATCTGAATCTTTAATCTCTGCAATATCTATTTTTCAGAATTTTACATAGCAGGGCAATTAAGATGACAGTGAGCAGACACTCGAGCTCCAGTCATGGGTCGGACCTATCAGCCACCGTTTGCAATCCGAATTCAAGTCAGGTCACACCCACGAGTCAGCAATTCGCGCCAGACACAGCAAGCCAATTGAGTATTAGACCCTCGAGTAGTGGAACTGAAGATCAATATGATGTTAAGAAAGATCTCGATAACCCTGTGGAGGGGTGGCCACGGGTAGCATTGCTGATGGCAAAGACGCCTGACTTTGCAGCCTTCTCCCGCTTCCGTGACCTCAACGTCAAGAGTTTGCTTTACTACCAAGCACAATTGTTTACGTTGAGACGGAAACTTCACGAACAGGAATATGATGACTCTCGTAATACAGACGAGGATGAGGACAACAGCGATTTTGCCAGCCGTGCAGACTTTTTGATGACAGCTGAGGGTTCAGAACAATTGAAGCTCATAACTGAAATTCGGCGGTTACTGAAAGAATACAGTAAGTCTCAAGACTCAGTCATCCGAGCACCCCTTTAATAAATAAATAGACGAAGCATTACTTCAATATTCCCAAGTCTCAGCGCTCCCAGAACCTGACACCTACAACATGAAGAACTTTCGCAAATGGCTTCGGCACGCCGAGGGTGGAGACTTCAAGATCGGCGGCGACGGCGAGCAGTCCACTTGGGGCGACCTTTACGAAGATCCTGACCCAAAAGGCTTCTCTCCCTGGAGACAATTCTGGAAGGTCGTGTGGGCGTTGATATGGACACAGGGCCCTCCTCCCAGTGACCTCGATCTGGTAGTAACACGAGCTCCCCGAAAGATTGACGGCTTCACGCGTTGGGTCGCTTGTTACTTCATCCCCTTCTATGAGGAATTCTCAAAGTATAGGGAAGAAAAGAAGGCCAAGGAGGCAGAGAAACGAAGCGCGGCAGATCCGGAGAAGCAACCCAGTGGGCCCTTAAAACGCTTATCGAAACGCGTGTCTACTAAAATTTCGAAGCCAATCCATCCCAAAGATTGGGTGCCGAAAGTGCAGAAACAGGAGACGTTGGCCACTTGGTCTGAGAACGGCATGCTGAGATTCACCAATTCGGTTTCGACGATTGTAGCGTGTCTGCTACCAACGGTCGCTATCACCGTTTTATCTCAGGTTCACGGGCTGAGAAATTTGTTGGTTTGCATTGCTGGGTTCGCAGTGATCTTTGCTGCTGGACTCATATTCCTTACCAATGGCACGAGCTTTCGAGTCGAGATTTTTACTGCCACTGCTGCGTAAGTACATTCAATTTTGGATAGGGATTCCTACTAACTTCAAGTAGATTTTCTGCTGTATTAGTGGTCTTTATCTCTGTTCCTGTAGTCAATGTTAAATCTCTAGGTGCCGTAACCGTTGGGACTTGAAGGCTATTGTCATGCTCAGAAATTAGATATCATTGAAGATATAAATTTAAGCAGGGATTTTGAACTCTCTTTTTGACCAATTCAATATTTATAAACGTTCAATAAATTAAATGTTAATTTTTTAATCCACCGGCAATCTTATTCAATATAACTTAAGTGTCGTTAGTGCTTTTATGTGAATTTGTCTGGTCCGAGCTTCTGGACTGCCTCCTTCGAGACGCAACAAAATCCTTTAACAACCTCAAACTCCACTTCAACCTATCTTGACAACCATTCTGTTTCATCAACCACGCCAAATATTCGGCATGGCTTCTCAAGCTGCCACTTACGGCATTCAGCCACTCTCCCCAACGCCACAACCCCAGTTCAGATTCCTCGACCTGCCAGGCGAACTTCGCAACAAAATATACGAAGAGCTTCTCTGCAATTTTGCGACCCGGGATCAAACGAAAGAAGAACACTATGCAGATAGGGAGGATAAACTTCAACTTTACATAGACGGACCACCTAGTCATATCACATACCTCCAGCACAGCATCGAACCACAAATATTGAGCACCTGCCGTTCTGTCTATCGTGAAGGCACGCACATACTCTTTCAGATAAATTACTTCGTCAAGCTCACGATCAAACTTCCCGATGTTTACCTCCAATATATATTGGACAGCACACCTCTTCTGTACACAACAAAAACGAGCGCCAGTCTTTTCAAACACGCTGTTTTGAGCCATAAGATTTCCCAAGCGCCAACTTCTAATACCACTTCAATAAGCACAAGGAGCATTATATTTCTTTATAGGGACATAGAGCTGTTCCGCACGAAACTTATGGAACACCTAATTGTGGAAGGTAACATCCGCCAAAGCATCCGGCTTCTGGATCCTTGCAAAGCGCAGTTGTCAACGGATCGTTCAATATTTCTTACGAGAAAGCTCCAGGAGCAGCTTTTAGCGCCCTACCAAAAGATGAGAAGCTGCTCGTATATCACCATCAGAGGCGCCGTCGCAACGGAAATCAGCCGAGCAGTCATTTCTCAAATGAGAAAGTCCTGGATTGGGAATGATCCTGAACGAGTCTTAGCTGAGATAGCGGAGATGAAATTTACAGGCGAACGCCATTGCTGTGAGGGTTTGGGGAAACGTGCTCTTGAAGTCTTTTGTACCAGTGCATTCAGATGTTGCAGCCTACTAGGCACAGAAGGGAAACGCCGTCAACAGATGAATAAGGTAGACTTTCGCAATCGGATCGTGGCGTTACTGTTCGACTTGTGGTTCAATAGCGCTCAAGTTACGCTGAGGCAATTGAAGATTCTGGGTCAAAAATATGAGTTCTACCGTATGATTGGTCAGTGTCATCATTGTCATGTTGTATCTTATCCTCGAACTACGTGGAAACCGTCGCCGCAACAAATGAGAAATGTCCTCCATTTGGAAGCTGAAGGCAGCAGGATAATTAAGGATTTCAATCGAGCGTTGGAATCGATTAATATGGCATTGGATATTGCACCGGGTGATGTTGAGCTAAAGAGGGAGAGGGAAAGGATCATACAAGCGATGTCATGAACGAGAGCGGAGGGAGTGGGGAGAGCGCTAAAGAGTCTAAAAAGGATATGGCTGCGATATTTAAGATGGAGATCTCTATGGCGCTGGGGAGATGCAGAGTTTCTGCGAACCAATTTGTATTCTGAAGGAGAGACATGCAATTTTGTACTTCAGAAGTCCCCGTAGCATAGATGAGGATAGTATACAAAGATACCTAGATACTCTGCAAGGTACCGTAAAGGGGTATTGTGACCGGAGCACTGAGTGCTACATGCCAACTTCGATAGTCACCCAGTCTACTCCGAATAAAAAAGAAAAAGCCACTGAGCTGAACTAAACATCGTCCCGAGCATCCTTCGGATTAACTTGCACATCTTCTAGGTGACCATCAGAGCTGTTCCCACCTCTCACCAAGTTCCGGTCTACATGATAGTCTCCGAATAGAAGGTCCATATCTTCAAGAGAACGACGCTTGGTTTCGGGGTAAGCGAAGATGATTATCTATCTCAAAGTCAGTGACTATCCAAAATTGATAGAAGCGAAAGTTAATTTACAATGGCAGAAGTGAAATTGATAGCCATGAAAATGAAGTACGTCTTCGAACCGATATTTTGGATGCCAACCGGCCAGGTTTGAGCTGCGATGATAGAGCCGATTGCGCCTCCTGATGCGGCGAAGTTGAGACCGCGAGCGCGGAGGTTGGTGGGGAATATCTAAATTTGTTAGCAAAGTATGGTGCCGACGGGAGATGGCTGACCTCCGAGCCGTATACCCAAGCAGCTGGTCCAAAGCCGATCGAATACCCGAAAGTGTAGAAGAAAATGAAGACAATACATGCATAATCTGCGGTGTGGTTGATATTATGCGGGAAAGCTTGTGGCAAGGCGCCATTTATCTAGAATGGTCAGCATCGAGGAGTAGGTTAGGTCTAGAGATTTACCAGTAAAGCGATCCCCATAACCAAACAACCCACCACGAGAGTTGTGCGTCTTCCAACCTTATCAATGATCAACATTTCAATGATAGTGCATCCGATCTTGAGTGTACTCTCAATTCCGCTGATCATTAACGTGAGGCGGTGCTCGATTCCGAGAGAAGTGAAAATTGATGGCAGGTAGTATTTCATTGCTGTGTTACCGCACATCTGAGCCATAAATTGCAGCAAGGCTGCGCGCCACAACCGGTTGAATAGTGGTCTATGAGTGAAGAGTACCGTCCATGAGGACTCGGATGCAGCTCTGTGAGCTGCGACACTGGATCGGATGGACTCCAGTTCGCTGGTGACCTCTTCACTCGCAGGATCTGCGTCTCGGAGATATGCAAGTGAGGCTTGAGCACGCTCCATGTGCCCCTTCTCAACTAGCCACCGGGGGCTGTTTCGGCAATTAGCTCAATTTTGAAAGCATGAGAGTATTACTTACGTCTCTGGGCAAAATGGGACACCGATCATAAAAATTATGGCTGGTATGTACTGGACCATAATTGAAAGTCTCCATCCATAGTAGTTACCGTTGTGGGTGGCCCAGCCACTGAATCCATACCCGACCCTGAACGTAATTAGCTTTTCTGAAGGATAATTACAATATTTTAGCTTACCAAAATGCTACAGCAAGTCCAGCAACCAACCCAATGTGATTCATCACAACATAGCGGCCTCTTTCTTTGGCAGGGGCACACTCACTGTCCATTTAGTACAGCTCGCACGGATGACAAGTTGACATACCTTTGATACAGTGGGACAGATGTCGAAACGATTGCAAGGCCAAGGCCACAAGTGATTCGACCCACGATCATCATGGAATAAGCGCCCTTGCCATTGGCGCCTGATTGGAAAGCAGCGCCAACAGCCGTAACAAATACTCCCGTAAAAGCTGCCCATCTCCGCCCAAGACGATCGGCAGCAGGATGAGAAAGGAAAAGATAGCTTATCCAGGTTCCAAGGTAGTAAATGGCGGTGATAAGGCCAGTGTGAGAGGCATTTGGTTTGTGCAGTGCCTTCTTGAATCCAGGATGAACATATATTGTAGCGAGAATGCCAATGTTATACCTGGAATTGTTAAATGAAGTCAGCAATGCGGCTGAAGGTTTGTATGCAGACTTGCATAGATCAGATGAAGGCTGAACGTACCCCCAGACAAATGATGCTAAAGCAAAGAAAGCGCACAGAACGTGGAGACGGAGCTTGGCTCGGGATGGAACCAACACGTCAACCACAGGAGCTACAGCCATTTCGGAAGGGACGAGCGTGTACGAGTGTTGCTTTCGTACTTCTCGGCTCTGGAGTCTGCGAACGATGTCCATGTTGATAAAGAGCTACCCCGCCATATAAAGATCTCATGTGGCATTCCCCGCAAGTGGCTCTGGTACCAGCTCGAGCAAGTTATTTGGTAAGCTAAACGACTGTTGCCGTAAGTCGAGTCTAGAGGTGGCTAGGTTGGCCGAAGACTCTCTAATACTACGTTCTAGGTTTTCATTTTGGGGTTCTGAGGGTTGCTTTTGCTAAACCTTCCGAGTGGGTTACGAATCGGCACTTAGCCAGCGAATCACGAGCAGCTTTGGTCGCGATTAGGGCTGTTCGGAGTTGCGCAAGCGGTTCAGCCAAAGAAAGGATGGTAAAAAATAAGAAATCTACCAGGGTTTGGTTGACAATGAACGGCCAAAACTTCAAGGTGGGCTCTTTTGGTGGTGGGACGATTTCCCGCAGTCAGCTGGGGGTCCCCGTGGGGTAAAAGGCCCTGCGGGATCGGTCACCAATAGAAAGGTCTGTCAAACGCCTGACCATGTGACAACCATCCCCAACGAATGCAAAACCTTGATATATGCGGAACACGTTACACCGGGTGCCAAATCAGCACCATCGACGCAGAATTGAAGAAGAATTATCGGGAATAAGACGCCACGCTGTCCGGAAACGGTCCGAGACTTTATTTCAGCTGGCATGTGTATCACACGATTTAGATGGCACTTGCCATAAGTATCCCATATTAATACCGACTGCAGCCAAACTGGCGCGCTGAAGAACATGCTGGGCGGACGGAGGCATCTACAAACGCCACTCGTATGGTCGAAACGAAGCTACCTTCCGTTCGGGATCGAAAACAGCTTGAAGGGCGGAAAATGAATTCGTCGAGATTTGGATGTGATACTGTACTGTGGAAACAACCATTCAAGTTGATTTAAGCTCTCAAGCTTCAAGAAAACAAAGGGGGAGTTGAGCGAGGTCAAAAGCGGAGCCTGCACGTGCTTCACCGCCAAGATTTTCCTTCCGCCCCGCTCCCTTTTTCTTTCCTCTGTACACCATCCGAGACCATCTGCTCTGCCCATTCAGTTCATGGACATTGGTCCAAGCTAAATAGTCATTGTTTCTGCTTCTTTATACAAGTATACCGTCATATATCCGCATTCCAAACATCTTGGAATCTGTCTCCAATTGCCGGTGTAAATTCGCCTCCGGGACATGAATTTACCCCTCGTCGGATCCTTGCATAATTGCTACGCGGCTGTTCTCCTGCTATGACGGTCAACGTCAAACATGTGCTCTATCTGGGCATAAAGATACACAATCCTAATCTATTCGCCCTGCTAGGCTGATGGCCCCAATATCGGGATAGTTTCCCAAGGGGGCCAAGACTCACGATGGCTAGCGTATGCTTAAATTGAGGTCTAGATTCAACCTCGAAAAGCCGTTCTCCTCTCTGTTGTGCTTGTGTCCCCAGCCGCTTCATGTTTTTCTTCAATTTTCAAGACTTTGTTTCGTTTTCGTGGTAGAGTATGATTCTGCGGAAAGCTGCCGAGATGACCAGACCAGAGATGGAGGAGGAAGGGCTGCTCCAGAGTCAGTCGCGTTTACCCTTGCCAATGTCCATCTCGATATACGTTGCTGACAATTCGCAGAACCAGAGTCCAGCATCGCGGCGGTGACGGCACACGGTAAAAAGAAAGAAGTCATTACGTGGATGTCCTTGCCCAACAAGACACAGCTCTTCCTCCTCGCATTATGTCGACTCTCCGAACCCCTGTCGAATACCTGTCTCCTCCCCTACATCTACTACCTCACCAAGTCCGTAATCGAGAATGGCGATGATCCTTCAGCAGACGCGAAGATATCACGGTTGTCGGGCCTGCTTGTTGCGGCGTTCCCGCTCGCTCAATTCGCGACTAGCATGCTGTGGGGGAGATGGTCCGATATATATGGTCGGAAGTCAATAATTACGATTGGATTGCTGGCAAGCGTGATTGGGAACATGGCATTTGGGTTCTCGAGAAGTATTGGGGCGCTGTTCTTTTGGAGGATTCTGGCTGGGGTGGGGAATGGGAACACCGGTGTGATGAGGACCATGACTGCGGAGATCGTCAAGGAGAGGAAATACCAGACAAGAGCTTTCTTGGTACTGCCACTAGTATTCAACTCGGGTATGGTAGCGGGACTGGCATTGGGCGGTTGCTTGGCTGATCCTGTTGTCAATATGGCATGGCTATTTGGGCCAGAAGGGTTATTCAATGTGACCAGAAATGCGGACGGGGTAGCTTGGGCGCTGAAATACCCATATGCCCTCCCGGCTATGTCTAACGGGGTTGCTCTTGGAATAAGTCTCCTCCTCGCAGGTTTTGGACTACGAGAGACTCTTCCTGGAAAGGAGGACGATCGAGATTACGGCATTCTGATTGGCCAATGGTTCACCAGACGCTTTAGACAGTTCTTTCACCGCAAAGGCTCACACCTCGGTTCAACAGAATACACGGCCATCAAACTCGAAGAATTCCCTCCCACACACTCAGACGACACAGTTATAGTGACGCTCCCCAAACCACGTCCAAACCCACCATTCCGCAATATCTGGACACGCGACGTCCTCGTCACCCTCGTATCCTTCGGCCTACTGCCTCTCCACAACTCAGCATTCATGCACATTTTCCCCATCTTCCTCAGCGCCCCAACGTCGCCCAACACATCTCCAACCCTATTCTCCTTCACCGGTGGGCTGGGTCTACAATCTCCTTCTGTGGGATTATGGCTGGCTTTATTTGGCATGTGCGGGATCTTCCTACAGCTATTTATCTACCCACGCATGCAAGCCCGTCTCGGGACCCTTGGATGTTTCCGCGTTTCGCTGTTCATGTTCCCGCTTGCCTATCTTCTTGCTCCGTATCTGGCGTTGCTGCCACAAGAGGGGGTTGCGAGGTGGGGTGGTATTGCGGTGGTGCTTTGGGCGCAGGTTATGGCTCGCACGATTGCGATTCCTAGTACGGTGATACTGCTTACTGAATCTGCGCCAAACAAAGGTGTATTGGGGACGGTACATGGAGCTGGGAATATGTTGTCTAGTCTTGCGAGGGCTGTGGGGACTGCTGTTGGTGGCGTTGTGCTGGCTTGGGGTTTGGAAAGAGGGATTGTGGGATTAGTCTGGTGGGCGTACTTGGCTGCCATTGCATTTGTTGCGCTAGGGTGGTCATATACTATGAGGAGGGGGAAAGAAGATATTCCTAGTGGGAGACAGGATCTAGTGCCTGCTGAGCGAAGGAAAGAGGAATCTTAGATTGTATAATTGGAGTTTCGCTTTAATGTAGATATCACTTGGAGAAATCTGATTCACGGACATCACTGTGAATGTATGACTGAGCTTTGGTCTCCAAACGTGTATTAAAACCCACACTCTTGAAAGCTGACCAGCACAGCAACTTCTCAAGCACAACTTCAAAATGTGCACTCGTCACCTCATCCGTTACCAAAAATGCAAACACTTCTACGCCCGCCTATGGCTTCGCTGCATGGCTGCTGAAGCAGCGGATATCTCAACTGACGACTGTCCATCAAGAAGCGACGGTGGCGATTTCATCGGCGACAAAAGGATGTGCCAGAAGTGCTTGGGCATAAGACAAGCTTTTGCACCATCGTGATTGCTTAGTGAGGTAGTTTGGATATGAGTAGTGGGTTTTATGCAAGACTTTCAAAGCACCATTGATCTTCCGAAAGACTTTATACAAATATTTTCTATCCGTGATCCAACTCATTTTTTAATCAAGTGTTTTATATATTCGCAACTGAGCTCACCTATCCTCATCCCACACTTTATCAACCAAAACCACTCTCACTTTCTCTATATCCCCCGCACTCAACCCAACAACCTCCCCAAACCACCCCTCCACACCCCCCCAAATCTCCCTAACCCTCCCCAACAGCGCCACCACACTCTCCCCCCTCGCCCCCACCATCCTCCTCGCCCTCTGCCTCCCCACTTCCCCCTCCCCACACGCCTCCCTAAACATCTTATTCTTTAACAGCCTTTCCACAACCACCTCCCTATCCGCCCTCAGTCCGATTTCACTTAGTGCGTATTCGGTCGCTACGTCGCTGTCTGAGACGCCGAGGAGGGAGAGCAGGAGGGCTATGAAGGCGCCGGTGCGGTTGTTGCCTGTTGTGCAGTGGATGAGGATCGGAGTTGGAGGGAAAATGGGGGATGAGATGAGGTGCGTGAGGATGGGGTGGAAGGAGGGGGTGGAGCCGTGGGAGAGGATTTCGAGGAAGGCGGATACTATGCCCTGTGTTTGTGATTAATTTTCTTGTTTGTTGTTCTTCTCGAAGATTGAAGTTGGAGTGAGAAGTGGTAAGATGAAGAAAGGGGACTTACTTCCGTTCCGTCACTGGAGTACTGCACATACCTCCTCCCAGCTTTCTCTTGACTATACTCCTCTTCCTCAAACACAGGCGCCCATACCCGTTTTATCCCCTCAATCTCCCTCACGCCTCCTGCTCTGGTAATCTGAGGTGTACTTCTTAGATCAAATATCGTCTCGATACCGAGGGCTTTCAACTGTTCTATGCCCTCGGAAGTGATAGGCGTAATATCAGGCCCCCGAAACAGAATCCCTCTTCGTACTTTCGTGCCTGGAGATGAGGAAATGGGCCAGCCGCCGACATCGCGGAAGTTGGAGAGCCCGGAGATAGGTATGAATGGAGCTTGGAGCTCTGGTCTATCTGGGTCGTCCATGCTTATGGGATCAGAAAACATGAAGACGAGGAGGCGGGAAGCTAAGAAGACCCCGCAATGCAGCCCGTTGGCCGTGGGGACACATTGCGGGTTGAGCAGAAGGAAAGGCTGAAATGAAATGAGGATGATTGGGGATGTTTACTTTTTCATGCGGCTGGCCGCCGGGTAATGTGCTTGTGTGGAATAAATCCGCGGGGTTCCGAGACTTCGGAATTGGGGCTTTTGAGCGAGGATTTGGGAAGCAAACGTTGAGTACTAGTGATCAAGAAATATCGATCCTCCTAGACTTCTTTGTGGGGATATGCGGCTGGGAGGTTTAAACAGTTTGTCAAAACAGCACTTCGCGGACTTTATGTAAATTCTCAAAAATTCAATTGCGTCGCTGCCACATAATCCGACCCAATAATAGCAAGCTGGCAGAGAGTACCCGATAAAGCAACGCTCTAGCATGTAAACCATATCCGTGTCATAAATCGAATCTTCCACTCGGTCCATACTCATGCCAAAGCACCCATAGGATCCCACAAAGGCAAGACCTTTGGCTTCGTCTTCAAAACATCCCTAATACTCTTGTCCACGAATCTAGGCTCTACCACCGCTTGGTAGACGAACTCGTCCATCCATTTATCACTCATCACGAACCACCCGTCGCTGCCAGCAGCTTCTCCCCAACTGTTTTGTACTCTCCATCTGACGCTCTTTCCCTCATCATCCAAGTGTACGGCAGTGAGGACCATAGCGTGGGTCATGGCGCTCTCTCCAGTCATCAACCTTTGTGCCTTTGACATGCCCAATCGAACGTTGAAGCCGAGTTCATAATCGATGAGAGTCGTGTCCATAATACCAGAGCTGGAATTGCTGTATTTCCCGACATCGGAGCCAAAGAAAATAGGAAGACCTGCTTTAAGCATCTTGATGCATGCTGTCTTGAGCGTGTCCATGGGGACATTGACGTATGTGATACCGCGGCCTCCAACAATGTTACCGAGTCTGTTGACGGAAAGAAGAGTATTGTATTCGTTTCTAGGGTCGTTGACGAGTGAAAACATGCTGTGAACTTTCGAGTTGGTCATTGCAACGGACTTCTTGGAATCGAGTTCTTTGGAGAAATCCAGGGGAGTCGTCTTCAGCTCGTGTGCGGCACCGTCTTTGTCTAGATAATTCCATTTGAACTCAGTCGTGGCTGAAGGTGGGGGCCCTAGAGTCAGAGTGAGGATTAGATGAATCTCACGCATCATCTTTTCCTTTGCGGCGGTAATATCCTTGGTCGACTTGGTGCCAGAGGTTGCCATAGCTCTGAGCTTGAGACCATCCTCACGGAGCTTGGTTGTAATCAGGCTGTTGATAGCACCCGAAGACTGTGCGTTGAAGCTATCTGGGTATAGAACCTGCGGTACGAGACCGTATTTATTGACCAAGTTGTATACCATATCCCATTGTCCGCCATCTGATACGGGTTGCGCAAGTAAGGTTTGGACGAGTCGGCTGTCGAGATCTTCGTCGACGGTGTCGCAAATCTGCTCTAAGTAGAAGTTCGCCTTTTCGAGTTTATCGTAGAAGAAGAGGTAGGCTTGGGAGAGCTCGAATTTGTCCAGGTTGTGCCGTTTCATGAGGGCAACTCTGAAGACATTTGTAGATGCAAAGAGCCAACATCTTCCCGACTGTCTCTGATTTGTAATAGGAGCACCTTCGAATGGAATCTTGACAGAAAAGATCTGCTGGTCTTTGATAGTCGTTGATCGAGATGTGAGGACGGTCTTGGGGTCTGCAGAGCTCAGAGCAGAGAGAGCGAGTCTGCCGTATAGGTTAGCCGTTTGTTTACATAGAAGTTAAACTTCGGAACGCAGGACTTGCCTATTCTTTGGGTCTTGCATGAGCTCACTCTCCCAGTCTTCAACATCTGAGATCCTCAGACTCGTCCAGGGAGCTTTGAAGCTCGAGTTGTGCGCGGATCGAGCAACATCCTTCTCTCCAACCGTGATGTACTCGCTATCAGCTTGGTCTTTGAGCTCCATAGCTCGGAGACGCTCGATAACGAGTTTCTCGTTGGCGATAATTTCTTTAGACTGATTCCCACCCATTTTGAACGAAGACACAGGCGATAAACGGGTGAAGATCGAAGATGTTTGAATTCCGATATGTTTGTGAAGAAGAACGAGGGTTGTGTCTCAAGCTCTAGGGTGGAAGCTTATCGCGGGGTGCGTGATCGTTGACCTTCCGCGAACGGATAAGCTTGCCATCCAGGTTGATGGAGGGGTACGTACCTTCGCACTCGAGACGATCAACTTTCTTACTTTCTATATTCGAGATAAAACTTTATGTTACAATTTTCTGCATCCTAAAATACCAATATCTTCATCGACAATACATTTCTCAAGTGAGAAGTTGTATGAATCAAAAATGACCTGGATAGAATTTAGCCCCCAATGCCACCCACCATGCCGAGCTCAGCCTCACAAGAGCTTCCTCGAAGACTGTGATTTGCTTTTACATCTCCTGTCTCTTGTGCATCTATTACGCGCGACTCTCTGCTTGAGATTAATGGCAGAGACTATGGCACTGGCGGCCGCGATCCTGCAAGTCGCAGCGTTTGGTGCGTCTGTCGTGGCCAGATCTCCACTTCGTAGGTACTCCAGGGCTGGACAGAAAGTCAAGGACTTGTCCTCAGATAGCTCACTGACTGCATGGACTCTTATCTCTTGGATCAGACCATTCACGAGTACAAATATGACCTTCATTTCAAAGACCATCAATTTCTCCCCGCGAAGGAAGCTTGCGCGGGAAATTTCAAAATGCTGAGACAGTCTTGAGGGAGGCCAAGAGGAGCAAGGATAGCAAAGGCATGGCAAATAGCTTTCCTCCACGGGACAGGTTGATGTTCGCACCTGGTGGTGAGGATGAGATCAAGGGCCTGGTGGTGTCCATTGAGACTCCAAAGTCGACTCTACAATTACTCCTGGGTCTAGTCAGCCCGAAGACTCCGAGGAAGCTCAATGAGAGTATATCTAAATCACCTGGTGGATAAAACTGATGTTAACTTTCATATGCATTTGCTAGATAAGGATTAGGCCGTCGTCCGGACAGAACCGTGCATATCCTTCTGATGCTGTCGTCCACAGCAGCGGAAGTCCCGTGACTTTTAAACCATCTTCTGTCTCTGCTCTTAGTTTTACAGCGTCCATTGGGAAGCAAGTTTGGACCAGGAGCAAGCCGAGGCGAATAAAGCTATTGATGAATTCTTGGCCACTCTAGTTGACGATAATGTGAGTGAGGCTGACAGTAGTTTAACTAGCGGGAGCTGACCCGACGGTTGATTGGGGCGGTCTACTCCTGTGGGAGACATTGCTTTTCTTCAGCTTATCTCCCATGATGCCACAAACCTTGGCATTCTCAATTGCTTCTTCATCACGGGGCATGCCTTGTGCTCTTTGAACATTGGAATTGCCCACTGGATCTAAGAACAGCGAAAATATGACAATGTACAGAAAGAGTTAAACATCAGACTTTCTTCACAGAGTGATATCAAACGTCGGTCCCCGATTGTACCGACATTTTTGTCTCCTCGTATAGATGATTGGCTGGCATCATCCGAAAATCCTTGCACTGTGGTGACACAAACCCACGAAAACGGAGCTCGCCAAATCGAAAATCCAATATTCCCCTCACTACTACGCTCGAATACGGGGAAACATGGCGTCCTGCAGCAATATTCCCCTGCACACCAAGGGCCCAATGCAAGCCTCTCACCTGCAAAAGTACCTAATCAGGAAGCTTCCACATACACTTGCATCGACGCAAGGCAGTAGAACATAAAAAGCACCTCTCCCTAGCATTCAAAAGCCGATCACTGACCAGTTTGGTAAATTCCCACCTTGAAGAATTCAAGTTTTCCATAATAGAAAAGTACCCGAATAGAATGCAGTCCTTAATTATCGCGGGTTTGCTGGCAGCAGCAACTGTTACTACAGCATGCACACTCCCCACGACACCACTCTCCAACAACATCACCACTGGCTTCGGACTTCTAATTCAAAATCCCGCATACCCAGTCATCCATGACAGATATTTCAACCTTCTCATTGCCGGAGGAGGTGACAAACATCTATTCCTCAGTCCCGTGGGGGACGCTGCCTTCAACCTAGTACTCGACAATGGGTCTTTGGAACAGGGAATTATTCACGCACTTATTGGTGGCGAAGTAAGACTATTCTTCTCTCACGATTGTATGCCAGCACTGACTTGTGCAGTATTCCGATGTCGACAATACAACTAAACTGTTCATGTCAGAACGTAATGAGCCCAAAGCTATTTGGCAACCAGTCTATGGGTGTAATCCGGATACAGATGAAGTTCAAATCCAATTGGCGTTTGTGACTTGGCAGCAAGCACCAGCTGGTGGGAATATCTGCGTGCGAATAGCCTCAGGTAACAGGGGCTATGAATTTAGATACTCACCTCCAGGTAACCCTGGTAAGTACAACCTTGGCATACTTAGGTTGGCTGTTACAGAAATTGATCATCTATAGCTTTTGACCCCACAAATCCATGTATGCCGGTGACAATGGTTGTGGTGGCTGGACCTACAACCTTTCCCACCACAAGCACCAGCACTCCCACCTCCACCTCCACAGGAGGCGGTGGAGGTGGAGTTACCACCACAACTTCCAGTGTGCCCACCGGCGGTCCAAGTGACCCAGCGACAATAGGAACTTGGAGTTACTTGGGGTGCCAGACCGAAGCGACAAACACACGCGCTTTGAGCGGTCCCGCTTTCGCATCCGATACCATGACCCTGGAAGGCTGCGCCAGTTTCTGCTCTGGATACAAGTATTTCGGCACTGAATGGTCTCGAGAATGTTACTGCGGTAACACTTTTAATGCCGGTTCCGTTGTAGCTCCAGCTTCGGACTGCAGCTATACGTGCTCAGGAAATAGCTTGCAGCTCTGTGGTGCTGGCTTAAGACTTTCAGTTTACACTGTGAACTCGAATGTTGTCTCTCAATCCTCTTCTTCCACCACTTCAACATCAACAACAGGCACTACAACCTCACCTACTGGTACCACAACATCACCCACAGGTACATCTACCACCACATCCAGCAGCACAACCTCCCCCTCACCCCTCCCCTTCAAAGACCTCACCTCCTCCGGCTTCGCCTTCCTCGGCTGCGCGCCCGAAGAACGCCGCGCAACTGACGGTCCAGGCCGCGTCCTCAGCGGTTCCGTCCTCGGCGACGACACCATGACCAACGAGAAATGCATCGCCTACTGTACGTCGCAGTCCTATGCCTATGCAGGCACGGAATGGACGCGCGAATGTTGGTGTGGGAATTCGGTGGCGCCGGGGAGGGTGCCGCAGAAGACTGTGGCGAGTTTGGCGGCGTGTAATTTTAAGTGTGGTGGGGATGCGGGGGAGTTTTGTGGGGGAGATGCTTGGTTGAGTTTGTATAAGGCGTGTGGGACGGGGGCTTGTGTTAATGTGCAGTTTACCTAGGTACGTGAGCTAGTGGGTGGTGTGGACTTTGATTGTGATTTCATGCCCTGGTTTCCTTATCACAGACCATAATCACAAGTCTGAAGAGTAATTTGAAAGTATTGCTTTGATATGGCGCGAAGAGTAATAGAATAATTCAATGACGCCGAGTCTTCAAACCGCGTGGTACAATGAAGCAAGTCAAAACATAACGATTGCATAGATCAATCAGATCAAACTCCACACTCGAGCATCGAGAACCCCATTCAGACATCATCAGAAGATCCATCTTCATCCTCATCAAGAATTAAGAACTCCTCAAAGTCCACACATAATTCTTCCACCGCGGTATCAAGATCCTCAAATGTCTTGTCGGCAAGCTCGATATCATTGATTTCACGCAAGTACGCCTCCCATACAGATAGAGCGTCAATATATTTGTCCCCGTACCCAAAATGAGTCTTGATGAAAGACATCCACTGATTCATCGAGGCGACTATTTCTTCATGACTTTCGACTTTCAGGGATATCCAAGAGAGCAACCGATAACAATCTACCATTATTGAAAGATCGTAACGGTTTTCCGTATCAGTCGAGGCAAGAATTTCTGATATGATCGTACGGGCTCCGTCATATCTGTTATTGTAGTAGTATAGGTCGGCAAGATAATACTTAATATCAAGAATTTCAGCTCTTCCGAGGTCGCCATATTGTTCTACTGCTTTCAATGAACTCTTTATATGAGCTTCAGTCACGCCAGTGTCCAGCAACCCCCCCCATTCTAGTATCGAATCTGCTACGCACAGAGAAACTGAAAGTGCGATAGAAAACTCACTCCCCGGCTCTACATTATTCTCGAGAAATTCGTGATAGGAATCCAAAAGAGAGCGCAATGACTGTCGCAGTTCCATTACATCCATAAGATACATCTTTTCTAGAAGTCTTCTAAATGGATGAGTATTTGGTAATGTAAACTGCGAAGCATCGCGGGCGTTTTTAATGAATGCAGTCGCTAGATCTGGGTTTATCTTACTAAGTCGAATGAAATGTTCGCAAGTGTCGAAGAGTAACTCGAAGTTTGGTTTTTCTAAAAGTGTCTTGAATTGATGGAAAGATCTTTCAGAGATCCTGGATGACTGCTCTGTCCGTCCGTCCCGGAGCAAGTTGACAGCTGAGTTTGCTAGATTATACCAAGCTACGACTTCATTTAGGCCATTAAAGAAGTTCTCCGATGTCCAAGAGCCCGAGTCAAACCTCTCAGTTACGTATTCACGTACAAGATAGATGCATTCCTCGGGCTTTCCTAGAGCATCGGGCATCGCAAGCGGAAACAAATGCGAGATGGCTGAAGCAGGAGACGGTTTTCTGCATGAGAGTGCGGATCTGTTGGGTTCCGGTTGACCGAATGCGCCAATTGACGTGGTAGATTCGGAAATATCTTGTTCCGCAGAGATGGGTATGGAGTCCTGGAATGACCCCCAGAGTTCAGGTATATCTGGTGTGCTTGAAGAGTGCATGCGGGGGAAGGAATGCATTTCAAAGAATAACATGGACTCGCGTTGGATGTAATCGTTCCAAAGCGGGGGTGAGTTGGATGCAAGGAGAGCCGTCTGAGGAGAGCTCGGCGGTACGGGCGAAGGCGTTCGACACAGGATGACAGGCATGATATCATGACTGAGATCGGGAGTAGCAGTAATGTCCAACTCCATAGCATCCTTCTGGATTTGCAGCTTCTTGGTGCGCCGAATATATGTCTTCAGGCTTTTTTCGGGGTCCTCCTTCCCTCTGATGAGAATCTTCGAAGGTTTCCCAGCAGCATCTCGAGCAGTCTTCTGGTGAAGAATCTCGGCGACTTGCTTCGATCTGAAGTTCTTCTGCAAGCCCCATCTCGTGAAATAGTTCTTGTACGTCTTTGTTCTGGGCGGGATCAGCAACGGGGTAGTCGATGACAATCGAAGGCGGCGACTCACGTTCCCAAGAACCCATGCTGATTCTGCATTATAGCTGAAAGTTCTTTCAAAGTTTTGCCTTGCTCTTGATACAAATCTGTGATGATGCTTCGATAGGTGTCCCAATCCCCGGGCTTTGCCCGGCGAGGTGTCGCTTCCGTCGACATCACGTTGTGGTGGTAGGAGTGGATGAGTATTTAGAACGGTAGAATGTAGATCTGATGTAATGTCTGAATGGGAGTGAAGCTTTGATGATCGCTCATGACCAGAACACGAGGAAATCGCGAAAATAAATATCATTGTGTCAAGGCTCGGAGCCTGAGTGAGGCCGCTGAGATGGGGGTTGGGTCGCACAAGATCTGACCAATCCCGTGCCACCAAGGGGACAAAAGTTCCAACATGCATATGCATATGGTGGCGCATACATCAGGGATATTACTCGACATCAACATTTCGAAATTGTGGCACCAGACTCGAGGCTTGATCAAGTGCAAAAGTTCCATCAGGGATATTTCTCGATATCAACAATTTGAAAAGCGCCACCAGACTCTTGGCTTCATCAAGTGCAAAAGTTCCGACTTCCAAGTATTACTATTTCGAGAAAAGACGCCCAACTCACAATTTGACCTAATATCAACGCCCCTAAAGCCTCGTCAAGGGGCGGCTCGCCAATACGCCCCTGAAGCACGTGCTTCTCAGCCTTAGTAGGAGTTGTGCACTCTTGCAACTTTTGCCGCAATTCTTGTACAAAAGCATACCAATTGATTTCAATCCATGGAATTACCCAAGCCACCACCTCAGGAGGGTATATCCCCCTCCCGCACATTTAGCAATAAAAGAGAGATCTAGGTTCCACAGGATTGGCAATGGGCAGCCTGCTCCAATACGGCGTGAGCTGTTGTATTTGCAAGAATATACACCGAGACAGACACGGGGGTCGAAGACGAAGTGGTTGGAGGATCATTTGCTGCCCACGCAAAAGCATCATCTGACAAGGGCGAAGGTGGGGCTAAGAAGAAAAGCTTGTAGCCCTTAGATATACAGCCATTCATCCGACCCGATTGCCTTCTAAGCTTTTTGTACACTTCACACGTGAAATTAGAATCACAAGAAGGCGACGACTAAATTGATGAACAGCATTGTATTCCCTTACGCCGGAGTGCAGCTGACAGACCAACAAAAACCTCAAGCAAAAAGAAAAGCAAGCATTAAATCATGGATATCGTAAACCGTTGACAATTCCCCTGCCTAGATGACTCAGACAACGTTCCCCCTCACAGAATCATACACATCCTGCCTCACATGCCTCGCCTCCCCATTTCCCTTATCAAAGACACGACACCCCCTCAGCGCCGCATTAGGCGGTGTATATACTACTCTTATGTCAGCCCTTCTCCACTTTTGTACACTTCATTCCTCAAAACTTACAATGCAAAGAAACAGCATGTTCCGTAGGATGTGGATTGGAAATTGCATGAAGTCCAAGCTACCATTACTCGTTAGCAAACCTTCCTTCAACTTTACTTACAGCAGGGAAAGTAACGTACAACATCAGCCATATAAGAAACCTGATTCAACTCAAACTCCTTCCTAGACGTCTGTCTCAAAGCCCCCATTTCGCCCGGCCGTTCCGGGATCGCGAAGCGGGATTCCACCAAGCTGCCCTTTAAGACCTTTCCATAATTCTGTCAGTACCAGGGATACAGGGAGGGAGTGAGGGGTGTGGAGGTACCTTCATCAAACAATGCGCGTCTGCGTGGTCGTGTACTGGGCTTTCTTTTCCGGGATTCCAGACTAGAAGGAGGAGATTGAAGATGTTGGGGACGGAATAGACTAGATTTCGGGTGTATTGTTTTGTGGAGTCGATGTGTACATATTGTGACCTTTGGGTGGGCAGGTTAGAAATGTCGGAACATTAGGAATGGGCGGGAGATTGGCATGGTGGGCAAGAATGTTTTCAGCTTACCACTGGGAGATTTCGGATGTGTAGGATTTGAGAATATTGTGCAAAGCGGGCAGTGTAGGTGTAGGAGATGGTGTTGTCGTGAGTGTGTGCGTTAGGGAGTTGATGAGGTTGTTGAAATCATTTGAATTTCGGTTGAGAACACGTGTAGGGTGGGGTAAAGGGGTCTCATTCTTGGAGTGAGGGTAATCTGGGGAGCGATGAGTATGAATTTCATCGTGAATAGGCGGGTTTCAGCTTGCCTGGAGCGAGAAAAGGGGTTGGAAGATTGGACGTAGAAGGTGGGCTCCTGGTGGTTGCTGCGATGCCGACGCTTCGCTCGGCTTTGTTAAAAATGCGTGGATTCTGGGCAAGGAGCTTGGAACGGAGTGTGCGTGACGTTGCTGACTTGATGGGACTCATTTTGGCTTCAATATCGTGGTTATGGGAAGAAATTTGATTGATTTCTGGGAGACAGAGCAAAAATGAGACAAATATGAAGCTTGGAAGTCGGAGGAAACAGACTTTGCAGGACAATGTCCAAGCGATAAGAACATCACACACGTAAGACCTGCGGCATCGGTGTAGCGCCCCCCCCCCCAAATTAAACCTTTAAAATGACTGTCCCAAGACCGAATCCCACCGTTGCAATCCGACAAGTCTGAACCAGCAACTAGCCATCCCTGCAACCCAATCGATCCCCCATTCCCCCTTTTTGCAAGCTGATATCTCAACGTTCGCGGTCGGTATCAGTCGATTCGAATTCACAAACATTCGAAAGTGTCCTGTTCTTAGCCCCACTTGGTTGAAGTGCGAGCTGATTTTCTCCCGCCAATCCCCAACCGATCGGCGCCAAGTTTGCCCCATCTCCTTTTCCACGCTCAACACTCATCATAAACACCGCAATCTGATGCATCCCATCTTGGTCGAATGTTCGATTCCCGCATCGTGTACTTTCCGATGACTGCTATTCGTGAACAATTTCGACAATCCATCCAGGTTGCAGCGAGCGGGGTTGATAGAGGCGAGAAAATAGTGGGCTGACGGCGCCAGGCTTATCTATTGGTCAATGTTGCTAACATGTGAACATGTTTCGTACCGCCTCAAACCGTGAAACAGCACGCCTGCAGTATACAGGTCACACTTGGAGAATAAGAAAGCTTCTCGAGTTGGAGGGTTGAAGTACTGGTGAAGTGATGTAGAAATTTTGGAAGTAAACAATCGCTTCGGGAAAATAGGGGTAGTCCTCCCTCTGCAGATATCGAACTCTTCCCAGCTGAAAAATAAAAGACTCCAAACTCGCAGGACTTCGCCGATAACAATACATCCGGCTTCGGACAAGAAAACAACTTTCTCCCTCTTGCCCAGATGGTGCCTCTGCTGTTCCGTACCGCAGAATGAAAAGATTGTCAGGCGTAGCCCACTTGAACTGCTGCTATTGGCCGAGGCGAATTTGCATTTGTCATGGATGAGAACACGACGAAAATATCCTCGACTTCGAGAATGAAAAACACGACAAGACGACGAGAAAAAATTCTACAAACATCTGAGGAAAGAGAGGCGATTCATAGATCGATATATGGAGTGAAGGAAGAAAGCAAGCCAGAAGAAGAGAAAGGGGATGAGATTCCTCAAATGCTGCTGCTCTTCCTCTCCTAGCGCCCTTTTAGCGTGGTCATGAGCGATTGCGTGCGAATTTCTGAGTTCACGTGAGTGAAGGTCATGTGTTGAGTGCTTTTTGTATTTTAAAGTTATTTTTTATTGCAAGATATTGATCAGCTTCAACGTCCCCCAAGTGTGGATTGTTATGGATAGTTGTCTTCATATCAAGCATTTACATATAGTCACGTGTGTCACCTCACAAGATCAAGGTATTGGTGCTGCCGAGCTGCTTTGCAAAAAATGGGGGGAGTTCAAAATTTCCCGAAAGTTTCTATCAAAAGTTTAAGAAACCCTATTTAAATCTGTGGCTAGTATGGCATAATCTATTGTTGCCGAGTGTTGCTTCAGGATATGGATAAAACCTGTTACTCCCTCCGATCATCATACCTGATCTGCTCTATAGCTGCCCGTTTTTCTTCATCAGCTCCATGCGTATCATCCAAATATCGCTTGAAATCTCTTGACATCTCTACGATTGATCTTAGGTGTTCATCCTTCAAGAGTATATTGCCTTCCTCGTCCGTCTCTGTGTCGTATTCTGCAAGTGCAACAGCTGTCTGGAAAGCTACAAATCATACCACGTTAGCGGAGTACCGCGGGCGTGCGGGTCAAGATACTTACCATTTCTTATCTCTCTGCCATTCCATTTCAACTCCTTCATTTCTTTGCTGTTGATGTACTCTTTGGCGTCAATTGATACTCGAAATTTGACGGCAGATTTGGATGCAGGGCCTCGTTCTTTGTTTAATTTGTCAATGAAAGTTTGCCATATTTGGCGGCGCTGCGAGTCGTCGAAGTCTTGATAATACAACTTGACGTGAATTCGAGAGATAAAGGCGTCGTCGAAAGCCCCAACTCGATTTGTTGTGAGGAATAATATTCCGTCGTAAAGCTCCAGAGCACGAAGAAAGCCTGGAGTATCATCAACCACGCCCTTTGCAATAAAGTGCGAAGGCGTTACCTACCTGCGACCAAACAGTTTCTGTTCAAGTCATTGGATGAGCGTCTTTCCATGAATACGTCAGCCTCATCAATGAGAAGAACAGCGCCCCAACTCGAAGCTGTTTTGAACCCATCACGGAGAATCTTTTCGATCTTTTCGGGGTTTGCTCCAATATCGGAACTCGTCAATATCATTAGCGGTCGTTTGGTATACTCAGCGATACACTCTGGTAACGAAAATCAGCACGTAGCCATTATCATTGCGCATGGGGATATTTACCGGCAGTGCATGTCTTACCGACTCCCGGTCTTCCATGGAGAAGAATGATCTGACCTTGGCCTTTCCCTTGAACGAAATCTGCATTCCAAGAGTTTCCCTTTGACTCCTGCCCATGTATATTCTGTCGAATATAGTTACCAGCTAGCGCTTTCAAAGTTTTGACGCGGGCCGGGTGCATGACTAGCTTGTCGATCATGTCTTGCTGAAATGTAGGCTCCTGAAAATCTTTCACATAGAGTTCTTCTATGCTTAATTTTAGATCAAAATCTCGCAAACAATATTGATGCAGAGCTTACCCCACGTTCTAGTCTTGAAAACAAACGCCCATAGCCTTGGAGGAAGTAGGAAATATTGGTGAGCCTCCAAAAATTCGTGGGTCTCGGGAACTATTCGATGATAATCCCCAAATATTTCGGGTTTCGCCTCGGACTGAGCAGCCTCCTCCTTACGCCGACGGCAGACCACACACGCGCAATCAGTTACCCAGGGTTTTTCCGGTGCGGTATCCGATACCAATGGTCGTCCGGAATCATTTATATCGGAATAATACTTCTTCATGTCCACCATGACGAGGCCGTCGATCTAGTGGTATTGAGGAAATGAGTCAATGATTTATGAGAACGTGGGATTATGAAACAAGAGAACAACTGACCTTCTGATGAGGGAACTGAACGGTAGTTCCTTTGTAATTTTGGCACTTCTTTGACAATAGCTTGAAGAATTTTTCGCCTCGTTGAACAAGGTCCTTCACAGACTCGTGCAGAGGCTCTTTAAAGGCAGATTCTTCAAAGAGGCAAACATCATTGTCATCAACCCTCATTCTCTTTTCGCCCTCAAACCTCGTTTCCACGAACCAACTGTTACTAGTTCCCAGATTATACCCGTTATAATCCAAACACCAGTACCAAAAGGTCCAGTCTCGACCCCCAAATCCTAACGTCCCGCCTTGCGCGTACGCAAAAACCCCTCCTTCCCATTCTCCAGTATCATTATCGGCACAAAATTTGAAAGTTTTACCGGGTCTTCTGTTCAGCCATAGCATATCAAATGTTTCCAGCCCCTTTTTGTTCCGCTCTCTTTCGAGTTCTACTTCGGGCATGATAGTTTGCTTCAAGAATTCTTGCAGGACGTTTATATCTTCGTATGCGTTCTTTTCCCTGGGGCAGATCGACTCTTTTCGTATAGAAGGGTGGTGTTTCTCCTTGTATTCATTGAGCTCTTTTTCATGATGCACCAAGATGGCATATGGCGCCGGGATGACAACAGTTTCGCCCATAAGATTCTGGTGGGGGTAGTATTTGACAACAGAACGAAGGGCATGGATGATGCTGGGAGAATGAATGTGCATATCGACTCTCCTTCTGGTATCTGTAACTAAAGGTGCTACTCTGGTGCCACCCTCTTTAGATTCTTTGCTTGAACTAAATTCGTTCTCGGGGGTGAGAAACGTGGTCACGATGTCAAAAACTTCCCCATGAGCATCTACTGCTTCAAAATCAAGTCGATCTGTGTGGATGGAGTGGACAATGCGTTCTGATATCGCATGGCGGTACTCGACTCGATACCTCACGCCTTTGGGTGGTGGCTTTCCTGATCCAAATATCTCCTCAATAGGGTAGCATTTCTGCGTACCAGTCGTGTCTTCATTCTCCTCGGTGTTGATTTGAATAGCTTTCTCAACTATCTCCTCGGTAGTGGTCTTCGAACTCTCCATGATCTTCCGGCTGAACAATGCCGTACACCAGTCTGCTAACCTGAGGGGCTCGTAGTCGATGGAAAATTATGAATCAGGTAAATTTTCAAAGAGGGGAGGGTGAAGCTCACAAGTGGATTCCTGGGAGAGCCAGAGGCTTTAAGATAAATTCTGCCAGCCTGATGGGCTGCTGGGGGCCAAGGTAAAGTAAGGCTGTATGTCAGACACACGTTCCGGGGTAGCCATCCCACAGTCGGATGAGAGCCTCATTTAGATTCGGTGGTCAGAAGCCGAGCAACTACTGGGCAGCCGCTATCTAAGCAAGCTGGCCTGATTGGGCTTTGAAATTAGTCACTGCGCAGAGTAAGCGCTTGAGTATCTCCTGTAAGTCAGATTGGGCGAAGGGTTGCATCCAATAAATTGTGGGCCGGGTTTCCCATGCCCTCTCCAGTCAGCCCCAGGAAGGTGCGGCTCAGAAAACACGCCCGCTTTCTAGGCACCGAAATTTCCGCCAGGCTCTCAATCTTCTACATTTCCAATCCCTGGATTAATTGTATGCGCTGACAGCAGCTCGGATTTTTAACGCAGGCGCTATTCGCACGACTTCTGACCTAAGAAGTTCAGACTTAAACAATGCAGGAAATATCTGAAGTCGGACAGCTCGTTCAATCGTACAGTATCGAACTCGAAAACAATCTCTCTCCAAGTGTACCCCCCAATGACTTGCGTCGCCTTTTCACTGATAATGAAAGACGCTTGCGCAGAGAGGAAGAGGAAAGAGCATCATGGCGCAAATACTATGAGTCCTGGGAACCCTTAAACGAGAGCACGTAAGTTTCCCTCTCTAGAATCCGAGAACAAATAGCAGCTGATAAAGCACAAGCGATCCAACAACGAGAATTATCCACGAGCAAGCTGTACAACTCAGTCAAACATGGATAGACTTTCGAGCAGGTCTCTCTAAAGATGAGCGAGACCAGATCGAAGGTAAAAAGCCAAGTGTTGAAGGTCTTGTAGATATGGTCATTACAGTCAGGGATGAATGGCAGAACAAAAGAACGTCATCGAAGTCAGGCAGAGCTATGAAACACTTTACTAGCTTTTGCGAAACCTTGAAAGCTCATTCTTACATGCTGGAGATACTACCTGAAGGAAGTGAGTATGTCTCGCTATTTACGGGATCTTTGAAAACTATCATCAATGTAAGGGAATCAACACATCATTTTGCACATCAGAGTATCGTGACTGACTTGATCTCAAATAGGCAAGCTCAAATTACGAGACGATCGCAGCAGGGATAGGGAATGCACTCTCTAAGATGAGCGAGCATATAATCGCCTGCCAGAAAGAGGTCAGTCTGTACCGTACGAAAGACATTCAAGAGAAAATTGCGCGACTGTACGCGCATGTCTTTCTCTTCCTCCAGAAAACAATGAAGTGGTATCTGAAGAAGCCCCGGCACAAGCTCCAAACCGCTTTTAGAGAAGATTTTTATAAGAGTTTCGAAGATATGATCTTGAATATTCAAGAATTGTCGCAAGATGTGCGGCGTGCTGCAAATCTGAGCTCGATGGCGGAACTGCGGCAGATCGGCTTGAACACAGAGAAGACGCTCGACGAGGTAAGATTCGGGAACTATGATGCCATGTTGTCAAGTGAGAGAGCGATCAGAGAACAAGCCGAAACTAAACACGAAGTGGAACTGCTAAGACTCGACTTACGAAAATATGGAGAGATGATGAGACAGTTGGCAGTCGAAAAGACTCGACGAATTGAAGAGTTTGACAATAGACTTTTCTTGGAGATAAGAATTGGAAATAACACTCGCCAGCAACTTTTGTGGGACGTGCAAAGAGACGCAGATGATAGAAAATCGAGGATCCTCCGTAGGTTGGCGTGGAAAAGTTTGTTCGATGTGTAACTGACAGACTCAATAGAACTACGAGAGCCAATGACTGAGACAGAGAGCCATCTCGGCGACTTCAGTAAAGCAAACTCCTATCAAAGAGATACGATCATACTGGATTCAAATCAACTGCTGGATATTTTCTCCCCCTCTTCAATCGAGAGTCCCTTTTCACCACCGTATGGGACCCCCATATTTCTAGATACAAGTGCCGCCTCTCGTTTGAAGGAATGGACGTCAAGCCCGAAGAGTCACGTTCTATCCATTGCTGGGCGACATCCAAAAGGCCTCGAGCCGCCTCCAATGACAGTACTTGCATCAATGTGCATAGAATTTGCAAATTCCGCAAAGCTTCCCGTTATCTCTTACTTCTGTTTGCTTCCGCGGCAAGATGAATTGCGGACAGGGAATATACGCGAAGAGCAAGCACTTCTTTCATTAGCCTATGCGTTAATTAGGCAGCTCATTGAGAATTTGCCAGTCCAGTTTTCCACTGAGTTTGGTTTTGGCAAAGAGAGACTAGATCTCCTAAATGGAACATTGGAATCATGGCATATAGCAACGGCATTACTCCGTGACCTTGTCGATGAGGTACCCAAGCCATTATTCTGCATCATTGATGGCTTCCAGTTGCTGAACAGCTGGAAGACTGAAGGTCTATTTGGGGACTTCTTCAAAGCTCTCAGGGGATCAGATTCAAAACAAGTCTCAGAAGAGAGAATGAAAGTCCTGGTCACGACTACGGGAAGGTCCAGCGCTGTCTCCAAACATTTGGACGCAAAGGAAATGGTACTTGCGGATCGAGATGGGGCAGTGGATAGTCCTGCCAGAAGAGGAGGAAATGCCCGCTTGATACTTTAGCAGAAGTATTTTGCTGATGTTTGTCGCCAATTATCTTGATTGGAGTCTCGCTTGATATATATACCCTTGAGAGAAATGGTGTCTTTCTAGTTCATTTAAAGCTCTAATGATTATCTGGTCAAAGACTTGCAATCGTCGCAAGGCGTGTTTTAAGCTCCTGAATATATTTTTCCCGCTAGCAAATTGAAGGATTTGGCCAAAGGCCGTTTCCCAAGAGGCTGTATCAGGCGAAGCCCCTTTTTGAAGCTAGTCACGTGTGTATCATGAGTGATAATCGATGTTTTGATCGTTAACTCTATGAGTTCCTATTTCCTAGTTCTATTTCAATTTTCTATAAGCTTTTCGTTTCCCTGTTTTTCTCTTTGCTATCTATCGTCTATATCCAGGTAGCTAGCAAGTGCTAAGCATATCTGTCAATTGTGCCTTCGAAGCCTCTGCGTAAGCGAATCTCCGTTTTCACCGCGGTGAGACGGCAGAAACAAAAAGCTCCCATGTTCCAGTTAATAGATCGATTATGAGTCATATTTCAATCAGGAATAGTTGTCACTAGCGTGCGCACAAATTTTCGACTGTGCTTTCCCCCCAACCATTGCTGTCTTCTTTCGCACCTTGAAACTCCATCCCGATCTCAACAACTTCCTCCTATCCGCCCCTTTCCACTCCAATCCACCCTCTACTTTTCAATCATAAAGAATCTCGCTGTATCTTTCATGTCTTTGGCAAAAACCATGGCCACCACCAATAGTGGCAGTAGCATCATTTCTCGGGCGGTACCTCGGCGGCCACCAAACCGCGGCCCATTTGCAGCATCCGAGCCTATGCAGGCAACTGTCTTAAGGCATAAAGCGTGGGATCATCATGAAGCTGCTGTGGATAACTCGGATGACCCTCAGATGGGACAGTTGTATCATTTGACTGTAGCATTATGGACTCATGCCAACAATATTGTCCATCATTTTGGCTTGCCAACCTTGGATTATCCACTTCCCAACCCGCTTTGGAATGTAGTAAGTGAAGGAAAAACATACTTGCAAATTAGTCATGGCTCTAATCATAATGCTAGGCGTCGAGAATGTTGATCTCTCAGCGCCCTGAAGCATATTTTCTTCCTCAAGCTCCTCCCGTCCAAATGCCCGTTAAGCATCAACAACTTGCTCCTCAGCAAGCGCCCGTCGTACCGTACTTGAATTCCTTGGATAGCACATCAAGAGAGGATCATTTACGTGCCGAGTGGGCCGCTGGGAATACTGAACTCCCGAAAACTTATCAGCCGCCATGTAAGTTTGGTTTTCTTCTCAACTGAGATCGATGTGCGTATGAATTGTACTAATCCACTTGTAGTCGGCTGGAGCAACAAGGGAGTACCATGGGGTGCTGTGCATTTCAATTATCGCCATTTCCACGAATGGAACCTTGCGCAGGATCATCTCAATGAGTTCAATAGACTCATTGGACCATACCTGAAGCTTTCCCAGCAGCGTATCATTGACGATATACCATGCTATGATTTGGTTTGGCCAGACGTTACGACCACGTCTGGGCTGAATCATCCTTCCATGGACGTGCTTAAAGCTAGGGCTCGGCATATCACTAGGTTCTTGCTCTATTAGCATGATGCGCCGAAGAGCCGTCGTACCATCTACAAGATGTGGATCATTTGGATTAACAAGCATCCTGTACCATACAGATACAGGACTGCACTTCCTGAGGCGGCTTATGTGGATTCTTTGGGGAAGCATCATCGTTTTTAGTTGGACTATATCGGGATTCCTTCTTCTTCATGTATCATAGCATCATTTTCGACGCTGGTTGTCTGGGGTGGAAACATCTGGGCCTGTTCATAGAGAATCATATATAACATGGAAAGACTCACTTGGAATTCCGGACTCGATCTTCTCCAATCGTGAGGTCTCAAATTCTTGCCCGCACCCCATCTCTCCCGTCTTCCCCATATTTTCCCGCTCTACTTTCGCAACCTGACTAAGCTTGAAGTTCATCACTTTGAAAGCCAGAAATGTTCTTTCGATCAATTCCGCTTGGGATCTCATCCCAAGACGTGCAAGAGCGTACCAAACTGCCTGGTTCTGGTAGCAAGGCCCGAAAATCGAAATAATGGTCAATGAGCAGCGAAGAATCCATGCCTCGATTCCATCATCTATGCTGTTTGAATGGCTCATGGCTGTTGTTCTGAGCGTATTTGCTAGATGGAGATGGGACTGATGAGGCGATAGATACTTTGGGTGCAGATGTGCTAGCTATTAAGGAAGTTTGAAATGGCCATTTTCAAGTATTCAGTTCCGCAACGTGTTTATTTTCGGGGCATATCTCGTCATCACTGGAAATTGACGAAGAAAATTGCCATGACTGCCTTATGAAAAGCCAGACTATGATTGAGGCAGAGATTATATCGGTTTGCAAGGTCAGAAAGGCAAGTTTTGTGCATTATTAACTATGTTTTGTGTATCCAGTGTGAGGATGTTGAAATAAAATATTTGGACGGCGTCCATGCATGAGTTCATATTATCAATGTTCAATTCCCAGACGCTCCAGACAATGCCCTCACAGCAAGCTTGGGTTCAATCTTTATCTTTTCTGTTTTCTAAAATCCACCTCTTCTTCAGCTCCAATACGGACTCCTTCGGTGTTAGGTCATTGCCGTACATCGCATTGAAGTCTCTCTGATATTCCTTGATTGATTTCAGGCCAGGCTGGTTTGTTTCCGCTGCATACCGATCCCATGCTGTCTGAATGCCACTAAAAATTCATGTATCATGTTAGAAAAGCTTTCAACAGTTCACGTTCGCTATCACGGGCAAGACTTGAAACCGACTTACGTCAAATCCCCGACTGTGATGCCTTCTCCGCGCTTGGGACGTGGTCCACGTGGCTCCTTCAAATCTCTCATTGCATCCCTTAAATAATTAAGGAACTCCCGATGGTCCGGTTGCTGATCTCCCACGTCTTCGATAAGAGTAGCCCCGGAGCCAGCAGAAAGGGTATCATTTTGAACTTCAAAGTTCGAGCCGTTGACATTTAGTTTCGATCGATTGCTAGAATCGCCCAGCCTGTAGTATAAAGCTGTTCGAATCGCAAGATGAAGGAGACTCAGATTGGTGTTGAAAGCCGGACAGCAGAGAAGTGCATTAAAGCGATTTACAGAAATGGAGCGCCCAGTTGGTGTTCCTAATAGTCTGCTTGCGATTTGAATCGAAAGGCTCATTATCGCGGTCAGCTTGAACTGTATGGCCTTCAGGGATGACACATGGCGCTATATCTTTGAAAAGAAATAGCGCTCTTCTCCAAAGAGTAATTTCCTCACCGGAAGTGGCCTCCAAACCGATCTGATCTTCTTCAGTCCAAGAGGCTGATGGAATCTGATCCAATGAACTCGCACGCTCCGTGTCATCGTTGATTCGCGGGCTTCGAGAGGCTTCCCTGTTCACACGCGTACGAAGAGGGCCAGGAGGCGATAAAGAGGAGCTGGCGCGTCCCTCAGCATTTGATCCCAAAAGCGTGTTTGAGCTATCCGAAGTTTCGTCGTTCTCATTGTCCTTCGAGCCTGCAGTCAAGTTTACATATTGCGAAGAGGGCCCTCGGGGAGCTTGATGAGTCCGACTCGAGACTGGCAACTCGGAATATATTCCTGGAAATGGCGTATCGTCGCAACCTTAGAGATCAGCTGAATGATCATGGCTATGAGCAGCTTCACTTACGAAGGAAGTCCCAAAGCCTCTTTTCAGCTTCCCATTCAATCCTCGCAGGTGACAAGTCTGGATTGATATTCGTGACGTTGGGGATAGAAAAACGATGAAGGTGCCTGATGTTTTGATCAGTCACGGCGAACGAACCTTCAACACGATAATGGTGAATAATCTTGGGCAGAACCGATTGATATTCCATTTTTGCTGTTATATTGATGAAGCGGTACCATGTTGTTGAAGGAAGGAAGGATCAACAGAAGGTTCTTGAAGTTCTGTTGGCCTTTACGATCAACTCCTTCCCAGCTCGACTCTTTCCCCTCTGCCTTGCTTTACTGCATATCACGTGCAGCCCTAAGCGAACCCCTTTGAGTGCCTTTGATATGTTCTTTGGAGCAATCTGCCTCTGAAACCTTTGTCAAGGCATCAAAATCAGCATCGAATAGAATCATAATCCATACAAAGAACTCTGGTTACCATGTGTACTTAAAAGATCCTGGGGCTCCAAGCTTGACCATCCCTAACACCTCCATTTCGTGGTTCTCCGAACTCGCACCTGTTGTCAAATTGACCAACATGAGAAGCAGCTATAGAAACCAAAGCAAACATGGTCCACTTGTGACGGCTTTCCTGCGAGACATGGCAGCGTTGCGACAAGAAGCATTACGCAGCAAGGCTTACATGCTGCTCAGTCAGTCGATCCCGATTTTCGACATATCGGAATGCCAACCACGTGAGGGCTCAGAGACAAAAATTCCGAAGGATCGTAAGATGGAGGGGGATGATTCTTGACTCTCGGACGGGTTGGACTCCATAGGAGATAATTGGAAGTTCGAACATTTACTCGTTGAAGCAGGATCACCACACTACACCTGATGAGAGTATGGAAAAGGAATTTATGCCCCGAAGGGCAATTTGATTATGACAAGCGAGAGAAATGGTCTGGCAACTGCGAGATCTGACGAAAGATTGCTAAGAGAAAGCTTCAAAGATCTGTCATATGGGAATGTAGGGAAGCGCTACGAGAGAGGGCGGCCCTGTTTCTATCCTCACCCAACTCCAATACATCGACTTACAAGAATATCTGAGACCTACGCGCTCATCAAAGGTTCCCTCAAGATGGCCTCACTTTCTGAAATCGCCAGCTCCAACTTCTCAATGTCATCCTTCAGCGTCCTCCTCCTTCTCCTATCCTGCGGGCTCTCTGCGGAAATCCTCTCCACCTCACTATCAGGCAGCGAATCCACAAGTTTATCCGAGAACACGTCCAAAGTCTCTTCAATGAACAACTGATTGAGACCATTCTTGCAGACTGAGTCGGCATAGTGTTGTACGGAGGTGCTGTAGTATGCTTTGAGAATATCGTGAATTTCGTATACAAGCTGGCGGTCGTGGGTTATGACTTCTTGGAGCTTGGACTGATTGTCTTTCGTGAAGTCGACGAGAGATTTGAATGTTTTCGGCGAATCCGAGTCCTTTGATGAGGACTGTTGCGAAAAAAGGCCAGTCGTTGGCTGACTCGTCGTGGAATTGGCTTCTGAGAACAAGGACGTAGTAGGCTTTGTCGTCGTCGCCGTACTAGTTCCAAATTGTGAGCCACCACTAAAGAGCCCAGGTCCTGTTGATTGGGTACCCGAAGATGTTGCATCTACATTTCCGGTCATTGTAGTACTTGAATTCCGGAATAGGCCACCACCTGCTGGCTTGGTGCTCGTGGACGCTGTGTTCAAGCCGCCAAACAGACCACCGGCTCTGAATGGAGTAACAGATTGTGTCAGGTAAGACTCGTACTCAAGTCGAGCGATAGCGCTCATGAAGCGTAGCGTACGAGCTTCACGAATATCCTTCACAAACTGCTTTTCACTTGCTATAACTTGCATGCCATTCTGCTCATCCTTAATCAAGTTGAGACAGAAACTCAAGAACCTCCCCAACTTTGCTTTGACGGCGTCAAGAACTACTTTCTCCAGCGCAACAAGTATTTCTGTATTGTGACATGAGTTTCGAAGGCAGTAGTTCACGGCATTTTTGAGCTCCATCTCGACGTCTTGGACAAATTTGCTCGTGATTCCTGCCCAGTTTGCTGTCTGCTCCTCAAACAGCCTTTCAATGAGGGGATACGGAACGAGGCCTGGGAGGGAGCGAGACTTTGTTGTTTGATAACGGTGATTGATCCAGGAATAAATATTCTTAGTGTACCCGAAGTTTGTTTGTTCAGCAGCAGAGTCAGAATCAGTGTCTATGTTTGGCGTTGGAGTCTTGAATTGCCAGACAATCCCGCTGCTCTCCAGTGGATCTCGCAGCTTCGATTTCTTGTGCGACGCGAGTCTTCTGAGTAATGTCTTCGGATTGGTTCCGAACCCCTCATACGACCGGTAATCATCTGAGAGACATTCTTGTTTCGGCTTCTGGTAAGCGGCAACAATCGACTTTAAATATAAGCGTTGCTCGGATATCACGCTTCGAGCAGGTCCAAGTCTTTCAAGATCTGCCCTCTTCGTTGCCAGTTTGGTGCGTGTTTGCCGATTGAAAACCGGGAACTCAGTTCTGATGTGGGCGCAAAAAACGTTGCTAAGTCCTGTCCGCAGACTATCAATTCCCATTCGGGCTTGTTGAAGTCCAGTTTGACTCGGAGCCCACTCCTTATCCTGAAACATCTTGGCCTCTTTTGCTCTAGCTGCCTCTAGAGACACGTTTTGCCGTGCCTCCGAAGTCAATCTGTTCTTGACCATGTACCACCCGTGCGTTTTAAGCACTCGTTCTTGATTCTTTGCTCTTTTGATCGCCTAGTGATATTAGTTCCGGGTGTTGACCTTGGAGCGAAGGTACATACAGATTCGTGCGCATCTATATCTTTCTCCGCTGTTGGAACCAGATCACATTTTGTCATAACACCGAGGGTCCTCTCTCCCTCGGGATCAACATCGTCTACAAAGCTGAAGATCTTCTGGTGTATAGTCTCCTGAGTGGCATCCATCACAGCGCTGAAAACGTTAGCGATTTTGCTCCAGGACTAGGGGCAGATTTTCATACACAATAACAGTTCTTTTTTCACCCACTAGTGATTCAACGAGTAGTTCGATTTCTTCTACAGAAGTCGCTGCTTGATCTTTGCTTGCCGCTGTTCCAGGTCAGTATTAACTAGAGGGTCGCCGAAAAATAAGACTCTTACATTGAAAGAGCCCTGGAGTGTCAACAAAACTCAGGCTCTTGAAGTCGGGTCCCTTCATCTCAATCTGAAGGGTATGGCTGGAAATCTGTCTCAGATTTGTAGTATTGGCATTGGCTTCAGGAGCCGTGTCCCGAGCAAAAACCGGCGGCGGAACCCCGAAGACGGACGAGACCTAATTGCAAGTTAACATTAGACTTAGCGTCGGCTATCCCACATACTTCTCGAAGTAAATCTTCAAATTCAACTTGTGTCATTGGCTGGTTGTACAGCCTATGCATTCTTGTCACATCAGCGTCCGATAGGTGTCGTCCATCTTTACGGCTGGGAATAATGCTCGACGTGATCTGGAACTTTTCCGGATCTTCTATGAGGTTGATCTCGATAGGAAATCTAGTTCCCATTCCTTTCGTAATCGGCACAGGCAGACCCGTCAAATTTTCAAGTAGACTGGACTTGCCAGAGCTTTGTGCGCCCGCAATGACCAGCTGCAATAGTTAGCAACAGGGCACAATCTAAACCCAGTGAGGGGTTTTACTCTTGGAAGCTCAATATCTGCAACGTCAAGTCGTTTGTATTTGTCGATTATCCTCATATATTTGAGTGTCTCTTGGTTGTAGAAAACATTTTTTTCCACTGGAATCACTTCGGATGAGTCGTTCATTGAGCTTGCCATTGCGTTTCCGTTGATTTTGCAATCCGCATCTTGAAAAGCTTCCAAATTCTCAAAAGATGGTTCTGCAGGAGTTTCGGAGACTTGCTCCTGGGTTGGAGAGACTTCTGAGAATTCATCAGATGGCAGTCCCAAAGCGTCCACAGATGCTTGGCTTGACTTTGCTAATATCGAAGCATCCTGCTCGAGCGACATCTTTGATTTGGAGGGCTGAATTCTGGTCGCGCGAGATCTAAGATAAGCAAGGATTTTTGCGTAACCGGTATCGATAGAATTGCTGTAGAATGTTGAACTGAGTTTTGGAGTCAAAGAGAAATGGAGAACCGGACCTTAAGAAGATTTGCGCCCGTACAGTGGAGCACTTAGTTCGAAACATTTCCCGACGAAGGAGTGACACCTGCTGCAGGTTCTCAGTCTTGGGTGCCAATAACTCTCAATACAGCATACGAAAACAGTGACTTGCGACTTCGACCTGCAGATGGCTTGGTCTCAATGTTCCCGACCTCAATCCCGGTCGATATCCAACATTTAGCGGGGTGATGAAGGATGCAACAAGGGGGTTCTGACCAATGGTCAGCTGCGTATCCCTTCCACGCGTCGTTTCACAACGGCCCGTGTTGTTGGATGGCTGTGCGAAATCTACGTTACAGATGAGGGAACATCAGTGTTACATTGCAGATTCCTGACATCCGAATGCCAGCCAGCTAGACAGCTCCTTCTGCGCCCACACCAAGAGTTCACTTCCGGCAAGCGGGAGCCGGCTCCGCGGAGGCAATGAGAGGACCGATGCAGTAACACGGGAACGAGATCCATTGCGTGAACAACGAAGTATGATTTAGGAATCATGCAAAGCTAGGATGTTTTATAACATAAGACGGATGTCCTGTAATTCATCTTTTGACCAGCTCGTTTTGAAGAAAATCGCCCCATGGACGATCCATCTTCCAAGATTGGGCTCCAAGACCGTTACAGTGACTTGTAAATAATCCCAAGAGCTCACTACTAGGTCAGTGAAGTTGAAAAGATATGGCACAGGTGGGAATTGAGATTCTTGATACTCCATTGTTATTGGGGGCGAAGAGGAAAAATACCGATAAAAGTCAAAGCTCCTGGCTCCTTCCTGTTCAAGGTGAAGAGAGAAAACCCCCGCAGAAGTCGAGATCCCGGGGTCGTTGCCACTCACTGAGTGTAGAAAGATGGACCCTCACCCGTATAAGTAGAGATTCCGGGCCCCCTTTGCTGGAGTTGGACAGACAAGGTACCGATAAGAAATCGAGGCTCGTAAGTACTCTGATCTCCCAAAGCTGTTCAGGCTGTCAAATGAAGCGCCGGAAATTGTTCCAGTTAAGTTTTTGAACATGCTTCAGGATACGGAACTTTGAAAAATGTGCCCAGAGGAGATCAGATATGTAACTTTCATGGGCTATAAGAGTAACGAGCTCGTTGCATATCTTCGACTACTACGCCTTGGGTTTACAAGAGAGATGAGTCAGTAAATTATAGCTCTGAGCCTCGAATGGCGTTCAAGAGAGTGCAAAAGAGAATCCTTGCCAATTTCTTTGAGTTATTTCAGCAATTTTGTACAATTGTAGCGAGTATTTGGTTGATTCGGATGTCGCGTATCACTGCTGAATCGCGGGGTGACCTTTCGGGAAAGAACAACCCGAGCTAGCACAAATTGAGCAGGTGAGACCGTTGACTTGAAATCAAACAGAGATTACAGGAAATGGGAATACTTATATATACGGAAGCCTGTTCAATGACAGTGGAAACGTTTCAAAAATCAATCAAAATATGTGGGACATTTCAAATCTCAATCAGCTCCAGGACACCACTCGAGCGATGAGTCCAAGTGTTTCTAGGAGTTCTCATTTCTTCCAAAGAGTCATTACTTTGGGGCTAGGATTATGCTGCGTAACAGAGGCCATCCCACGACCGGCAGTCAAGTCACGAAGCTCAGCATCATATACACCAATTGCATTCGGGGTTGGAACAGGCCCGATCATCGATGGCCTCCTGACTTATTCCGGAAGTGAAGTGACGCTGGATCCTTCGGCCCCAATACTCACCCTCGACTACGGAGCCGATGTTGCTGGATTTCCTTACTTCGAAGTTACATCTTTTACAGGATCTGCTGTGCAGGTTGAACTGAAATATTCGGAACAATTCCCCGGATTGACGTTGAACACTGGAGATGGACCTTTGTAAGTTCAGCATACTAAATTTAAGCGGGAGAGAATTGGAGCTTATGAAATTTGTAGTCTGTACACTAACGGTCTTATGAACTCGTTCCGTACCGAGACTTTTAATATCACCAATGCAAGCATTACTGAATCTTTCTTCATCCAGGGTGGGCAGCGCTGGCAGACTGTGGCGCTGCTATCAAATACGTCAGTCACCATAAGGAATGTTGGTTTCCGTTCTTCAGTTAACATAGAGCCTTCGGATAAACTGGTGGGAAACTTTTCAGCTTCGAACAGCGTCTATGACGGGCTCTGGAGTCTCGGAGCTCGTGCCGTACAAGCTTCCTGCGTTGAAGCGAATTCGCAACCTTCGACATGGGAGATCTCCAGCGATGGTGCTCTGATTCGTGGGCAGTATCCTGGCGTCTCTGCCCTAGGAACCAACTATGGAGACTATACTATGTCATTTTCTACGAAGATTACAAGAGGCGGAACTGGCTGGAGAGTTGCAGCGGGACCCAACAGTGGGTACGGAGCTTACTTCGTCCTGACTAGCAATGGACCCCAATATCTCAGCACGGATCCCAAAGTTGTTCCTTCTAACAGCTTGATTGCCACCTATGGATTCAGTATTGTCAACTTTTATCTCTCTTCTGCCCCACCGTTATATTACTCCAATGCGTTTCCAATTCTCGAGAACGAATGGTATCGAGTAAGCACAACAATCACTCCATCTGGGTACAATGTTTCGATCAACGGGACACATTTTGCCTTGGTACCCTACACAACCTTCGGACCGTATGTAAATTCGGGATTTGGTGGAACAAATCTCGTTACTACAGGCTCATGGGGATTTGGTCCCTTCATGGACCAATCTGCGTACTTCAAGGATGTTCAAGTGGTAGGGAAAGATGGATCTACACTGTATACCAACGCCCTCACTTCAACTGATATCTTACATGAGTACGTAGTTGCTTCGAATGACCATTCTGTGTGTTTGGATGGGGCGAAGAGAGATCGAGAAATCTGGATCGGAGATTTCGTACACACGGCCAGAGAACTCGCTGCGAGTACAGGACGTTACGATTTCATCCAAAGCATGATCGAATTCACATTCCAGGGCCAGTTTACCTCAGGACCAGGGATTGGTATAGTTCCAATCCAGGATTCCATGGGATCTGCACCGCAGTATCAGTCAACATATTACCCCTCTCAATACGCTGAAACGGATTACCAGCTTTTCTTCCTTTTGATACTTGGTGACTACTACACCCTAACATCCGACACCACATTTCTATCCAAGTATTGGAGTGGAACCAAATTTCTGGTTGATGCCATGATCTCCAACTATCTTGACCCTTCGACAGGTCTCCTAGCCAGCTCTTCCGCCGCTTGGTTCACAGCTCAAGGCTGTCAGAATGCTGCCGCACCAAATGCACTCTTCGCAATGGCCTTGAAACAGCTTATCATAGTTGCGAAAGCTCTGCGCGATACGTCGACAGCAGATCAGTACACAGCACTTGCCTCAAATCTCAGCACAACAATCAATACAAAGCTCTGGAGCCCAGCCATTGGCGCCTACTCGATTGCGCTCGATATCCCGACAGATACTTCTATATTAGCGACCGCCTTTACCATTCGTGCAGGGATAGCAAATAGGAGCCAAGCAACGAGCAGTATCCAATCTCTCAGCTCTCTCTTCTACGAAATCGGGTACAAAGACTCAACAGGTGTCGGAAACAGCCCCACAACGCAGCTATCACCTAACGTTCAGGGATTCCTACTCGAATCACTCTTCATCGCTCATACGCAGCTGAAAGTTACTTCAGACTTCGTCGTTCCGGTGCTGAAAAATCTCCTGGATATATTCTGGCCCAAAATGTTGAACCAGAATGAATATTACACAGGTGCTAGCTGGGAATACGTCTATGCAAACGGCAGTCCAGGACTCGGGATCTTCACCAGCCTGTGTCATCCATGGGGAGGAGCACCAACTTATGTTTTGACGGATTACATTCTCGGTGTTAGAAGGGCGATGAATGCTACGACGGGGGAGTATGGGTGGGTGTTTGATCCAGCGTTGAAGATTGCGCAAGGATTGGATTTGAGTTGGGTGAACGGAAGGGTACCTCTTCAGGGTGGTGGTTGGATTGAGGCGGGGTGGGAGATTACGAATGGGAAGGTAACTTGGAATATGCATGTTAAGGGTGCTGAGGGGGTGAAGGTGGATGTCAGAATTCCAAATTCGGTATGAGGGTTCTTGATTAGGCAGGAAATTGAGAGATTATTCGTGATTTAGGTGATACTTCCCCTCTTCGAATCCTACCGTATTACGTTGTATTGATCAGGGTGTTGATCTGAAAGGTTTCGGTGCAATGATTGCCGAGTTGCCCTACCTTCGTACAGGCTGCTGATCTTCAACATAGCGGGGTACTTACCCCTCCCCCTGAATTAAGCGAGTGAGCCACGTGTCGTAAACGGTCACTTTCTAGGCCAGCTGCTGATTCACTGTCTTCAATATCTCTATTTACAGTCACTTGAATGACCTCGATACTTGACATGCATTCTCAAACCTCATAGAAGCGTGAAATCCTGGTTGGCGAGTATGGGAGCTACATCACAACACACCTCCTACTTCTCCCTATGGCCCTTACACTTGTCCTTCGGGTACCCCTGAAGCGGCGGCAGCGGTCTCGAATCAACAATAGCTGGGTGCCCCAAGTACTTATCATCGAAATCCAAGCCGTAATGCCAGGGCTTCCACTTCCCCTTCCGTCTCGCGAGTCCACGAACCTTGGGCTTATGTTTCTTCTTCTTATGCGGGTCCTCATTCTCATTTGTCTTGTGCCGATTTTGAGGTCCGTAATTGCCGCTGAGACTACTCTGGCCGCCACCTTGGCTGGAGCCGGAGTTGGAGTATTGGGGGAAGTTGCGATTTGGGGGACCGCCGCTGCCTAGGTAGCTTTGGTTGCCGCTGCTTGCTGAGCCTCGTTGGTTCATGGTTGAGATTTAGAGGTAATTCAATGTATTGAAGGTTTTCGCTGGGGTAATCGTATTGGAGCGTAAGTAAAGCGATAATCTCTGAGATTAAATAGAAAATGGCCTTACTAGGACGTACGACCAGAAGTTATTGTATACCAGGAGCCTTGATTCCAAACATTTGGATATGTCATGGGCGAATGATTCTGCTTGTGAATAATAACTCCGTATCATGCGTCAGGGAGAGAGTATCTGATTTAAGATCTCTTGCCGGTTTCTTCGCTGCTCGTTCTTCGTTCTTCTCTTGCAGCAAGTACCGCAGGGCAGATATACTGCTGAGCAGAAGTCAGGCACGCGATTTTCAACTTGGAGTGGGTCTCGAGAGGACTTATGGGGCCTCTGTCGCAGCTCTCAAGATCTCTATCACCAGCCTCGCGCTCTACTCCGGCAACGGAGACTGATTCTGGACCACCAGGACATGTAAATATCAACTTTTCATGGCCAGAAGGAGCAAATTTTCGCAAACAAAACATCAATTCATGCCTTACCGTGATAGCTACTTACTTATAGTGATCAAATCCTCTGCGTGAACTCTTGTTCCAGCAAAAACATGCCCGATTCAATTGCGGGAAGAGTTCCGCCTACTTAAGCGAAATGTTGTCAACAAGCTCCTGAACCACATAAAGGGAGGCCACGCCCTCGCTAGCGCGCCCACATTTCGAAGACAAAACAGAACACAGGCGATCTCTCCCCGAAACCCCTCATCAACACCACTTCTCTCCCTCCCCTCTCCACCTTCTACCCATCACAACAACGTCAGATACCATGCTAGGAGCTTATACAGAGCTGCGCCAGACTCATAGATGCCCTCCCACAGTGTTCAGAGCACAGAAGCAACTCGTCACGACGTCGCCGTGGGTGCGTCGCTCTCGAGCTCTCAGGAGCCGTAGATCTTCAACGCAACGCGATCTGTATGACAGGAGTAGATCAAAGATACAAATGAGCTGTAAGTACCACCATACCCGCCTCCGTCTCTGCTAGCAGTGTGCTGACGTCGACAGCGCACGAGAGTGTCGCGGTGGGGTGCGACGAGCGAAAGCACGACACCAAGGCACTTGCCCCCAGAAGATCAGAAGACTGCTTCCATCTACTACGCAAAGTAAGTTCCCTCGGTAGCTGCAAGCAGTAGCCTTGAAAAGAACTGACGCCGACGCGTTAGGTTTTGGGTGACGAGCCAGAACGCAGCGATCTTCTCCCACATGCCATCTACGATCTCAACAGAAACGGTGTAATCTCAGGACCAACGCGTCCTCGACGCTCTATATGAAAAAGGCAGACCTACAATATTTCTGAGCTCGGCTCCCCATGGAGCTCAAGTTCCTCCAGCACGTACGGTCAGCCATCTCAGATGGGACCACCTACAACCTTTGGTGCCTCTCCCATGTCCTCCATGGGCAGCCGCAACTCCACTGCCAATACACCCATCACCCAGATGTTGGCATTCTCTCCCCATTACGGCCGATCAACAGCTCGTGCTCCGCAGAGGACTAGTCCCTCTCTTTTAAGAGAAGGACATGATGATCCACTCGTCATCGATGGTCCTAAGTCGAAGGGCGAAAGCAAGCTGTCGTCGACTGCTAAACCCTTTACGCTCCCAAGCTCTCGTGTGGTTCCAAAGCCTTCAGCCCACGAAATGGCCAGAGAATACCTTGAAATGGAGATTCGAGCTACGCACACCGAAGCCTATAGAAGTCTGGCTTTGGGCTTATCCGAAAGTCACAACCTCCCCATGAGCACCTGGATGTATTAACAAGACCAATGGATGCCCGTACTGACGCACGAGCTTTTCTCTCGGAGCGTAGCAAGATCCTTCGCGGAGCATATTACCAAGAGATGGCCCAAGTTGCAGGCGGTTGCAGTCAAGTTTAGCGACAACAATGGCTATTCCAACAACCTTAATGGATGTTCGAAGCCTAGCTTCGGCCATCAACTCACTATGAGCCAGAACTGGTTGCGCTCGCCCGAGTCAGAGGATCGAGGAAACGTCTCGTTGCTGCAGGCAGCCGACTAGCAGCAATCCCGAACCATTCTTCCTCCACTCGCCTCGACAGTAGATCTCTTGGTCACAGCAAACCACCTTCGGGCATCAGCCCAACATGAGCCAGGATTGGCTAAACTCGTCAAGATCGGAGGATGATACTGTCTTTGCGAGCAGCCGACTCGCAGCAATCGCGAACCACTCTTCCACCTTCCCAGAATGAAGTTTGGAGAACCGCACGGGATTTAGTCTCCGCAAGCAACCGACTCGCAGCAATCTTCCTTCCATTTCTTCAATGGCAGCTTCAACCAGAATATTTGGGACAATTGACTATGTACCACTCTTCTTCCCTACCAGAATAAAGGTTGGAGGCGCCATTTCGCAGCGATCCCGAACCACATTTCCTCTTTTCTTGGGGCAGTTCTAAAAACAATTCGAAGTGGCAGGCTAAAGGCACTTCGATCTGTTTTTGGACTTCCGAGGTCGCGTCACCTTTCAGCCGGAGGATAGAAGTGGCAAGCCAAGCCCTTAGCTAATAAACACGGCTGCCTCAACATCTCCGACGAGCTCATTGAAGCAGCATCCACTCCAAGTTCTCGGTGCTGCTGCACCTCCACAGTACCAATCCACGGGCATGCCTCCAACACTGTGAGGTATGTGAATTGGAGCCGTTCCCAAAACAACTCATGGTGGTGGCCGGCTCCAACGCTCAAACCCCAGCACGACCGAGTTTAACAAGATTACCCAGACCTTTCGGTCAAGGAAGAAACTCGTTGGGTTGGCTTTTAGCCACAAACGACTCCGATGAAGATATGGTAGGGTCGGCAGGCACCCCTTACGGTTCTGCTCTCGTCGCACCACCCCAGATACCAATCCATGGGTGTGCTTTCCCGTGTTTATCATGACGATAAACGCGGCCGCTACCGTTCACCCCCAGGAGCTCGTGGGCCCATTGATGATCATCCTGCTCCACGCGGGCGTTTCGATGATCACTGCCGCCATGACTACACTCCTGACCCATATGTGGACGGCCATAGCAGACCTCCCCCAAGAGGTTACGCCTCCTCCCCCCTGAGATGAATTGTATCGTCGAAGGGACAGTGATGCTGAAGTTTCAACTGTGAGTGTTGGAAGGAGCTCATGCCCAGATTCAAGTTGTCTGAAGTCTCCAAACGCCAAGAGACAGACTCCTTCTGCTGAGGCCGTTCCCAAAACAACTCATGGCTTGCCGGCGCTCCCTGCCTCAGCTTTCGATTCCTTCCAGTCAATGGGTATGCAGGTTTCAGCAGATTGATAGTCAGGCTTGTCTCCTCTTGGATCAACGCACATCTAACCTAGGCCGGCAGGCACCCCTTAGCGTCTCGTTCCTTCCCTCCTTGTTTGTAGTGATGCGTTGGGAGCGGGTGGACGTGTTTGGATCTTCCAAGGAAAGCACGGCCGGTTGGGATGGCTTGGATCTTGTATGTAGCTTTTCGAGGCGTCTTTCAACCAGACAGACAACTCAGGACCTTCCAAATTTCACATTATAACCCCATTCTCCTTGTGTAAATCCACCTAGGTGCTGCCTCTCGTATAGCCATCGGCTCTAGTATATCCGTTCGAGTCTGAGGGGGCCCATGTTGCTTTTGATTCTGTTGAATAACAGCCGTCAAGTGATGATGATTTTTGCTGGAAACAGTCATGGAATTCGACATCCCTAACTCTTCTCTCGACTCCGTGCTCCTGCTATTGCTTCTGTTTATTGAGTATCTGACTGTGTTATTCTCTCTCCTCCTGAATCCAGTTTGGGCCGCTAGTCTGAGAGCAGCGACTCTTCAGCAAGGTGTCAAAGCTTGTACCCAAAAGTCCTTTCGCCTTTATATTTTGATTGATCGCTTTATCTTCCATCCTTCTTCATAATATCAAGGCGTGCGAGATCTCGAGAATCGATGGTTCGTTGAAAGTATCGCGAGTGCTCGGCGGGAGTAGGAGTGCGGACAGGGCCGGACTTGTCTTGTCTTCGGACGGTATCTTTAACCTGATTTCCAATCTTCATGTCTGCCTTCCGTTTTCGAGGTGTAACAAACAGATTGTGGCTAGAGACAATCATGGTATCCCAATATTCGTAACCCTTCTGTCGATTCTTAAATCCTGCTGTTGTTTATATTGATTGAGCGTCTGGCTGCGTTGTTTCGTCTGTCCTCCTTGGTCCCGCGCGAGCAGCAAGTCCTGAGCAAGTCGTAAGAGCTTGTGCCATAAGGTCTTTTCATCTTTAAGTGCTGACCAGCTATTCCATGCGTCTTCGAGGTACACAAAGGTGCCTGAAATTTTGACAATTGGATGATTCGGTGGCTTGTTAAAAGTGCTTTCGAGACTTGGTGTAGTAGGAGTATGGAGAGCTTGCCTTTTTCTCCGACGGCTTCTTTGCAGCGATTCCCAATCGGTATGTCTTCCGTGATCGAGGCGTATCAAGTAGATTTGTGGCTTCTGATTTCATTGGCAGCTGAATACCGTGGGCCATCTCGAAGACGCTGGAGTCTGAGGAAGTCGTTGTCGCACTGTCTGACGCCATTGTACCTCCGGTGTAGTTCCTTGTGGCCAAAGGCAAGTAGATGAGTTGTCTACTCTAGCGACGACTTCTTATGAGTCCAGATAGCTCAGGGTCTCTTGTTGCGTGTCCCGGTACATCCATCAGTGTTGCTGCCCCCTTGGTCCAAAGCCCCTCGGTCTGAAAGCGTAGTTTGGCCGTCGGCTTGGCGAAGATTTGGAGAGCGGCTTTCTCAATGTCTGAGGTCCAGTGGTCCATTACCAAGTTGGATAATCGAGTATATGAGGCTTCGGCAGTAGCGTGCATTGCGAGAGGATGCTCGAGAGGATGCTCGAGAGGAGGTGGAGGCAGGCGATCGCGTGTATTCGAGGAGTGATCGATGAATTACTTGGGTTCTTGCTTTCAGTGTCCATCTCTATTTTGAAGTCAGCGATCGATACTGAAATTGGAGCGTGCTCGTATCTGTGGCTGGGGAGGAGGAGGAGGAAGATGTGGTGGTGGTGTTGAATTTCGAGCTCCGCGTCGAAGGACGCTGGCAGGCCACCCGCTCCTCACTGCCGGTGCCCACGCTTGCTCCAAAAAAAACATCTATCTCATCCAAAGCCGGCTCACCTTCTTCATGGCAAGGGGATCCATTGTCCCTCATACAGCTTCCGGGGGTGGTGTTAATGCTGGTGTTGTGCCTGACGGCGTTGTCTTTATTCGGGGTTCAACATTGGAGTGCAGCAAATCAACACGCTCAGTCTTTCTTACCCCTTTCCCAGCAATCACACCAGCTTTCACACGCGTTGAAAACTATTCACCCCCTAGCATAATCTATATCTTTGGGATATTTTCTGGAGACATAATGGCACCATCGTCATTTTTACAAGCTCCACCAATTCTCATAAAGCAAACATCAAATCAACAAAAATCAAATTACAAAGACCCTCTACTACGATGTCTTCTACCGGTTCCGATCAAAGCAATGGCAGTACGCCAAACAAGCAGAGCAATACTAGCAAGAAGGGCAACGATAATAAGAAGGGCCCAGGTCGCCCCCGCAATATGGTCAGTCCACGCCAACGTCAGGAGAAGCTTACAGTCTGCTCAGACACATCTATCTGTAGACCAATCCAGACTGGGTCGATCATTTCGAGATGATGGAATCTCTATCCCAGTTGAATCTATTGTTCGACATCCTCGGAGTGCGCAGTTTGTGGGAGTTTCTGGATGAAGAGCCCGAGTTCAACAAGCCGGCTGTCGAAAAGCGCAAGCGTGGTACGCAGCTCTCTTCAAATACTAGTTACTGAGTGGTCACTGAGCAAGTTACAGATGACGATGATGACGACGATACCGATCAACATCGTAACAAGGCGGCTAGAGTTTGAGGTGTTGGAGGACGAAGACGGGGTGGGAGGGTGCGAGCGGGCTGGGGTTTGAGCCGTGGAGCAATGGTATGGTTACAGGAGATAGGCTACGGGCTTATGGCACTGTATTTCTTTCTATTAGCCATGTATCGTCGTTACGACGATGGTTTACTTATGAATGAGAACTGAATTGCCTCTTGAGTTTCCCCCTGGATGACAATGGCAGGAGCCCCTGAATATATACCCCACAGCAGGGAGAGGGTAAGCTGGCCCCGCAGCAAGAGTGGTGCCCCGTTTTGATTGGCTTATTGATCCTGGTGTTGAGAGGAGGTGGTTGGGATGGATTGAATATTTCGTCGAAGTTTACGGAAGTCTCTTTCTGTCCGTAAGTTCGAAACAACATTGCAAACTCCCACGATACTACCACCAGACAAAATACCATCAGAATGCCTTTCTGGGAGCGATTCCGTCTTGTACCTTTCCACCAACACCACCAACTGGTAAGATCCCTTCCCGCTAAAGCGCCCTTTGGGAAAGGGTCTTGCTAATGTAGTTTGCAGCCAAAGTTTGTCAAGGACATCGTCAGTACCATCCCCATATAGCCACTGGCAGAGATACTGATAGAATCCTAGCACGCAACGGGCCCTGATACCTTCCGCATCACCATTGAAACCGAGGAAGGAGGGCAGAGGAGCGAATGGGTAAGTATCCTTCCTAGCTGACGCATCCTGTGTCAATCTAACAGATCTCAAGGCAGCGCATATGGTCCAGCCGAGCAAGTTCAAGTTGGTGAAGAGATGGATTTGGAGACAGTGGAGGAGCATCTGCGGGGAGTAATGGGTCGTGGGAGGGGAGACAGTACCAGTAGAAGAAATTGAGGATGATCTGGACCCTATTGCCGCATGCCATGCTATAATCTTCAGCAGATCGTGAGTGATGGCGATGCCAGTGGGATATTTTGCGTATATAGAAAGAGATTGATGGGTATCCTGCGGCCTTTGCGCTATATACCAAGCCTGGAGGGCCAAAACGTCCGCAGACCGCACAGAAAGGGGCAGAAGCTCGGCCGGGGATTCCACCATCCGTTCCAACCCCCCAACGACTGTCCGAATCAGGATAAGCGCCCACACATTGTTTTTCTTTAAAAAACGTATCAACACGCACAACTTCGCCAAGCTTCAAAATTGACAAAAATTCCATCCACGGCGGAAAATTGTCAACCCACGACAACGACAAGATGGCTTTCAACCATGCAATGGAGCCAAATCATGGTGGGGATGATCATGCAATGGAGCCGAATCACGGCTGGGAGGGTCGTCTCATCGAGTCAAACCAGTTGGAGGAGGGCGAGCTGTTTGCAAACACCCAGGTAAGGATTAAACTCAAGAGCCAGGCTGGCATAGTCCCGCTGACACGAGCACAGTCCATTGAACGTTTCCAGTCCGCTGCCAACCTTTCGCTCCCCCCTTATAGCCATTCTGCATCCAGTCACCACCCTGAGTCTGAAGCCAGCCATCTCGAGTCCAGAGTTGTTTTCTCCGTGCCTAATAATGGCGCTTTGTCGCCCCAAGATCCTTCCTCGAAGACCAATCCGGATGGAAGCCGGAGTTGGGATCTTGATGTGCCCGTAAGGTCACATTGATAGCCGATCAACGGAGCAATATGCTAATGTGGATTGACAGATCAAGAAAGGGCGTCGCCCTGCGCGAGCTACTCGCAGTCGCTCAGGGATTCCGACAGATACTATTGGGCGGCCTAGTCAATCCATCGCTTTAGTGAGTTTCTCTCCTCCTGAACAGTAGGCGCAACTTACTGAGAGGTTCAAGCTAACTGCCACCGCGTCAACAGCCTATCAAGACCGGACTCCAGTATTCGTAAGTTACCATTACCTGTTGAATTCCTTTGCCACTTTTGACATTATGGCAGTCGCTTCCGCCCGCGCTGGCTAAATCCCCCAATGAGCTTTACTACTTGGGTCTGATTTTGACCGGCAATTTGATTACCAATCCTGGCACAGCCAACAATCCTGGTGTAGTGGTTCTCCGAGAAGTCCTCGCCAACCTTGATCGGGGCCCAGAGGCTAGGAAGGAGTCAATGGAAATCCTCATCCCATACCTAGAGTCGCATTCCAACGATAGCTCTGTGCTTAACGACTTCATGAATGTAAGTGCCAGCCCACATTCCAATTAGATTTTATACATACTGAGACAGACAGGCGCATATGCCCGCCGCCGTCGCTACCTTTCTCCCTCCGAAATCTCTGAAGAGTTGCAGCGACTTTGGCTTCAACAATGCGGGTCCTACGCTCATGGTTAGCCATATTTCCAAATTGCTCTGGCGGTAGACTTACCAGAATGTCATAGACTAGCGATCCTCAATTATCAAACTATCGTAACCACGGTTCAGAGAACGTATGTACACTCTTCTGTAACAATCTTCTACAGCTTCTAATATGATTTGTGCAAATAGATGAACTCAAACCCAGTCCACTACACCAGCCATCACGCGCCTCCTGACCAACACACCGGAAAATTCATTGGCTTCGAACAACGTACCGTTAGCCATCCACAACCACATGGCATGGGTACGGATACTCGCCAACGGCACTCCCAATCATTGCAATCGAGGAAGAGCTTCAGCGAATATAGAGACTTCGATGAATCCATATCTCGAAACTCGCATTTGGAGCAACTTACTGGCCTGACTAAGTGCCCTGAGACATTCTCCTCCCAGCTTCTGCCAGAAGAGCAGCACCAAGGCAACCCATCGCGCCCCGATTACCGCTCGCCGTACTCGCCACCCGAGCCAAAGCCGAGCCAATACAAGCTGTCCGCGAACTCGAGCCAACGACATCCTAGTAGAGATTCCAACTCAAGCTCTCACTCTGTCAGACAGGCTTGGGACTCTAACTACTCCCCCGAAGCCACGACAGCGCCGACCGCCGATGACTTGGATATATTTGTGAATACTCTGCGTAAGTGGGCGAGAAAACATAAGAATGCAACATTCCGGAAGCTGGGCTCCATGAAGATCGTGCGACCAATCGAATATGCCAAGAGGCCTAAAGTATGGGATGTATCGCTTGATCATAAGAGAGAGATAAAAGATTGTAACATCGGCTGCTTGATATTCATGGTTGGGGTCGAACTATCAGGAGAAAATCAATGCACCAGATGTTTTGAGGGGAAGGGCCGGCTTGACAAGTGCATTGCGCCGCCTCATGAGCTGAGCAAGCTTGGCTTCCGGTGTGCGAATTGCAGAATGGACCAAGGTCGCTGTAAATACAAAACCGGTAATTAACAAAGCCTTGAAGAATATTTGCTTGGAGAAGAATTGCGCTGATGTTCTGCACAGATAATGATGATCGGGACGATGATGAAGGTGGTGATGATAAGGAAGGTGAAGATTGAAGCAGAGACTTGTACAACTTGTGGAACTCTACAGTTGAGAATTCTTCTTCAGTTCGCCTGTTCTTCAAGGAATGATCGCGAGCAACAGCATATTGTACGATAAATGAGTGAAAATGATGGAGCAGAACGAGCCTAGCGAATGATGCAGGAAGAAATTGTAAATATTCTTGGTCTGCAATGCTCGGCATATGATCTGAAGGCAAAAAATGACTAGATATCAAGAGATTTCATAGATAAACATAGATTTTTGGCTTTGCAGCTTTGCGGTGGAATTGAAGTGAAGAAAGATGAAGTGGAGTGAAGTGAAGTTAAAGTTGGGCCGCGGATCAGCGATGACTAAACCCCCACTTGGCATAGCGCTAGGCCTGAAAGGTATTGAAATGGCACCTCCTTTATCTCGCCTGGGTCTGCTTATGCTCTTTCCCTTCAAAGATTTCCTTCAGTCTGCAAAAATTACTTTTGGAAGTCCATCTGGAGTGATTCCTGCCATCAATCAAGATTGTTTTGCTTTTCATATTATCGATATCCTCCCTGCCCCTCTTTCACCCTTTCAAATGTCCTCTGGGCACGCGTTCAGCCAGTCCATGCGGTTGAAAGTTTCTAAAGGACATACCACACGCTCGTATTCCCTTTTATAGGTGTCCAAGATGCCGGTAGTACCTAGGCAGTTCCCTAAGTCAAGACGATCACACAGATTAATTAGGGTGACGGGGCCGGCGTGGGTGAGGGGTTCGGATAACCTTTCCCGTTACTTCAAGCGAAGTTTTACTGTACAAAAGCTCGTCAATCGTCGTAGAATCATGTGCAGGATTCTTAGACTTGATATTCTAGTCAAATATTCTTTGAACTCCCAATCGTGTCAATGGCCTCAATGCAGCCTGTTCCCGGGATTCTGACCGTCAATTCCGGCGTCATCAAGCCTGTCGAGCTGTCACAGGCAGCATTCGACTCCTGGTACTGCGACGAGCACATTCCTGAAGTCGTTGCCAAATCTGGTATCAGTCATGCCTATCGTTACGAGCACGTCGATAATGGCGCTTCACCCGCCCGTCGTCTCAACTTCCTCACGATCTACGGCATGGACGACATCAACTTCACAAGATCTGATGAATTCAAGGGTCTAGAGGGACAAAGACCTGGCCCAAGCAGGGAGAGAATATTTGACAAGTCAGAGTTCGATACTAGGTCATATGAACTAGTTCAGGTTGAGGAAGCAGCCGGCACTACTACTTCTGGTAAAATCACCCCACAACTTCACACGATGAAGACAATTGACGAACTCCAGAACCAGCGCCCTTACTTCTCTGGGAAGCTATGTCACACAGTTCAGATTCAGAATTGGATGAATGGTACCGCAGCGAGCACGTTGCTGAGATTTCCAAATGTCCTGGTTACAGACGGACGAGCAGATACAAAAGCTCAACTCGATCCTTACTTTCAGCCTTCGAGAGATCATTCCCACCTGCTCCCAAGTGGTTATCTTTGCATGAGTTTGAAGGGCCTGAGATTCCGTGGAAAGATTTAGCTGCTACGGATGAGACTGAGTGGGCAAAGAAAGTCGTTCCTGGGATCCATGATATTGACTCTGGCGGCTCTCAGTTGAAGAGAGTATTCGAGAAAACATCTCAAGAGAAGTTTTAGAGACTGAAGTTTGGTTCAGCTGATAGTGAGATATTCTTCCTTCCGGTGATCAGAGCCGATTGACCATTCTGGAAATGAATACTTTCTCTCTTGAGAAATCATATCTCCTCTACCTTCACCTTTTAAAAGCTCATGACAATGTCTCAATTGAGATGGGACATTCAACAGTCATACACATTTTATTGTTTTTGCCGTGATCCTAAATGTCTCACTAGAGATGAGACAATAGAGAGTCTGTAAACATCTGCAAGGAAGATGGAGCGTTGTGAAAGTCCTAAGCACTCATTCCACATTTTAGTCATACAGTCCCTCAATTTCTGAGGGAAATTTTCATTAAATAGGCTGGCTCTTGAAGTGAATTTTTGCTGGAATTAAAATTGAATGAGAATGATCACCGATACACCAGACACCCCCGCCGAGTGGCCCCAGATATCTTTGCGCCTACATCACCAAGCAAACAGTGTCACCACTCTTGCTCTTTGGGCCCTTCTTCCCATCAGATTCTTTCTCATGATAATCCAGTGTGCAATCCACATCCGCGGCATCAATCACAAAGTGCTCGTACCGCGCAAGCGCAACCTCCATCGCCGCTCTTTTCCCCTTCTCTAGCTTCGCGTATTGCTCCTTCAGTGCTGCTCGGTTCTGCCACTTCTTTGCACTACGCCCCGCACCATCACCTGGCCCATGTATGCCTAATTTTTTGTATCTGCTCCAAGCTGTCCGAAGTTGCTTAATCTTCTTCTGGTCCAGTTGGTGCGCATTGCGGATCCAAAGCTCAGGAAGACCGTCTGCTACCTTCCAATACCATTCGGTCCCAACATGCTTGGGGTCTTGGGATCTCGGGTCACGATGTAGATAGCTGCAGCCGGAGAGGGGAGGAAGGTACATATTTTTATCGCCACCCTCCCCCTCATCATCACCCTCCCGATCATTATCATAATCACCCATTTTGTAGAAGGTCTATTATCGTTACTGACGATGAAGATTATTAGATTTCTAGGGCTGGCAAGTGCCGTCCTTAAGTACTACAGGGACTGCGTTTGCGAGCGTCTTGAAAGCAAAATTATTGTTGAGGATATTCTCAACTTTACGGGGCAGCATATCAATCCGTGACTTGATTGTCTGAGATGAGTATGCCATGCGTCACCGTCCTCATGTTTACACATTAGGTTTTGTTGTGGCAAAAGGTAAGAAAACATATTCATCCGTTTGTCATCGTATGGTTACAAGTATTGGTATGATTCATGACGAGTAGTAACATGACGAAGAGTTGATTGTGTTACCCATTCCCTCCGATTTCTCGTGCCACGTCTGTTCATTGCTAATATGCTCCCACGATATTCATGGATCTTTGCTCGGGCCGTTATTTGCACCCGTCACTAGGCGATAAAACGAGATTAGATAGATACTGGAGCATATTTTTTCCATGAAAGGTTAGGGAAAGCATACGAAGTCATGGGCTCGTGAGGATTGTGCCAAACATTGTGTGACTCTATACTGATTGACGGTACAGAAACACCCTACCAAGTGATTGTAGATTTGTCACAATTTCAGGATTTCTTTCTCGAATCAAACCTTGGATTGACTTAAAACTAGCAAATTAAACCTGGGTTTTGTTGGATTGTTCGTACTTCTGTAACTGAGCTCCACATGACTAAGACTAAGACTTGACTTCAACAAAACCAGGGTTGACATCATTCTGAGATGATGGTAGTCATCCATATCTTCGAGCTAGATTACTTATCATCGTATTTATTCAAGACAAATAACCCTTACGACACATAAAATGGCAAACAAATTCAAGATGGATCACGTGTGACGCGGGAGCAGCCGGCGGTGGACCATCTCAAGGCCATGTTCAGCAATTCAGCATCCAGAACGTCACTCAAACTCACTCCGCAACATCGACTGCTCTGAAAAAAATGCCAGATCTGCGTACGATAGCGATTGCCTCCACTACCACCGAAAAGAGCAAAACGAACAAAAAGCAATGCTCTCTGTTCGCCCTTCCTCCAGAGCTTCGTGATGTCATTTTTATCATGGTAGCTCAAGACCTGCTCGAAACTACTCCCATCCCGTGTCGATATATGCAAGGATTTCCCTGTCCGGGTCATCACGAAGTCGAATGCCAGCCGTTGGTGTATCCTGAATATCGCCAGTACACGAAACCGAGCGACTTAGAACTTGCATTCTACAACTACGAAATGCAGCTGTACTTCGAATGTCTTCACGCAAGATTAGGAATCACGAAGTTGGTCTTCTCTTCGTCAAACAACGACGACGATTATCAATGTTTCTCAAGTTTCGGCAACGAGATTCCTATCTGGATTCTCGATTCAGTGCGAAGCATTAGATATGAGTTAGAGTGAGTGCTTTCAAATTTCAACATTCCAAAATATGCGAATACTGAAATTGCTAGTCATCGCCTGAAATTTTGCAACAAAACCGAGAGAGAGCAAAAGATTCTCAGGAAACTTGACGAGTGGGCCGAGCCACCAGATTTCGAGCCACCAGCTGGAAGTCCCGATCCTTGGTGTAACACACAATTCTGCTCTTTCAGAGAAAGCGTCAGGGCTCTAGCACGCTCACTCCAAACTAAAGGGCTAGAGGATCCGCATCATCATCCGGACAGATTGCTTTCTGTCGAAGTCTACGGACTTTGCGAGAGTTGTTCAGATAGGATTCAAGATTGTGATAATCTTTTCGATGAGCTGCTTGGATTCAAGGGCGAATTCGTTCCGGATTCAAAGATTAGGGCAAGTGCGATGCTACATTTCCGACCTCGGGTTCGTCGGTACCGGCACCCAATGCATGTTCAGAAAGTTCTACCCCCAAAATTTTTGGAAGTCCTAGATAAATGACAGATTTTTTTTTGATGATGACGCCACTTTATAAAAATTCAATAGGATGCCACGAGGACAACGTCAGATCCAAAACGGTTTCAATCCTTTAGACATAATCACTTTATTCCCACCTGAGGCTTATTTAATTTCTCTTGCATTTTCCCCAAATTCAAAGCAAAGTTCAATTATTTAGCTAGACCTGACAAATCTGTTGGCCGCTAGCAGTAGGGTTAGACATTTAGTACTGCATGTCATGGTAGCGAGTGACAGCGGGGTCTATTTTAGTCTCCCCCCACCGAACATAATGGGACGAAACTTTCTTCCGCGTTTAGATATTTGAATAGTTTTCACTGTATTCATCACACTGCATAATGGGCATTCCGATATCCTCCACGCGCACGAGCGCCGAGCCCGCGTCTGGCGGATGCACACTTTACAGACTACCGCCAGAGATCCGTGAAATGATCTTCATCCAAGCAGCTTTTCTGTTTTTTGAAGAACGACCAGCGAATCGGTGGCTGATGTTCAGTCCCGGCATGGCAACTCCAGGCTGGGATGTCTTACAGTTGATGGGAGAACGAGCGATATCATCAGATGACAGTTTTTGTGCCAAGCTTGAGCGAGCCCTATTTGGGGAGACAAAATTGTACAACGAGTGTGTCGAAGCTCGCCTGTCCATTTCTACCTTGGTAATGTTTCATTCGGACCTTAATTCTTCACATTACCCAATTTTTGGGCGAGAGGTTCCAACGCGAGCGTTGAAATCTATTCGACATATAAAATATTTTACATGGTGAGTCTTCAGATCCTTCATCGTAGTCGAGGTTCTTATTGTCGCTAGTCCTATCCCCCATCAGAGTTTTGACTCAGTAGACCTACAGTGCCTTGATTGTCACGAGGCACTGAATTTGAGCATGAGGACACTGGGAGGATTGCGAGAAGATAACTGCAAGAAGCTTGTGCTCGAATTCCGAGGACGTAAATCCAAGAGCTATCAGATTTGGACTCCAGAAAAGGAGTGTGAAAGGAGATTGGGGTTTCATCGCGCGCCTTTCGGTTTCCGGCTCCTTGAACCTGTCGTTCAACATACCTCCGTATTCGTGGAGTCACCGAGGAAGCTCACAGCAACTGAATTAGAATTATTGAACTTCACGCCGGAAATGGTCAGGTTCTGGATTTAGGGTACCTCCGGTAATACTAATTGCATATCTTCACTTTCTCAATAGTGTATAACTGCTACATTGTACGGGAACGCTATATAGACTACAGTTATTGTTGAGGAGCTCTCGCTTATTCGTCTGCCATCCGTATGTGGCTTGGCCCCAGTATGACAAAATGTTCAATATATGCAGGCTTTCAAGTATGGAACTTTTTGAACCCTGAAAAAATCGTTGGGTAATATTGTGAAATAAAATCGGAGAAATATAGAAGTGAAATAGACAAAATTTGGGCACGCCGGCGTCTGACTTGACGGGACTTTGGGCCCAATCCCCTCACCCCCTCAATGTTGAACACTAATGTCCAAAAAGTGTACTTCCGACTTGCTATCGCCCTGGTTGTAGTTTCCTACTTTGAAATAACTCTTCGGTGCCTCCAATTGAAAAGTATCCAGCACAATTGCCTTTTCACCATTTAAACTCACACTGAGCACATTTCCTTCGTACCTAATCTCGTAGCTAAAGGTCGTGCCCATGGGTACCGTTCCGATGTTTGTGTACTTCTCATTTCCTCCCTCCCTTGTTTGCTCCACACCCATCTGCAAAAGCCCAGCTTTGTTGTAATACAACTCGCAGACTGGCTTAGAAGAAACAGAATCATCGATATGTATCTGTCCGACAACCGTTCCTCTGGTTGAATCGTCCGCAGTTATGACCGCGAGCTTGACTTGCAATCGATTCGTGGCCGCATTCGGATCCCAGCTACTCGGACTGCTTTCTCGGAGTTCGGTACGGCAGTGCTTGGAATTTTTCGTCGTCACGCAGCCGGTGGAGGCAGGTGAACCGGGAACTTTCGTGACCAGAGAACCATCGGTGGTGTTTGTAAAGAAGTCGGCGGACGTATAGCCTTTGCAGCCAGTGAGTTGAGAGGCGGGAATGGAGGTGGGAGATCCAGTTTGGCCAGTAGGAAGTTGGAGGGTCCAATGCGAGAGGTCAAAGTTGCCGCCAGGTGCACATGATGGGTTCAAATCGTCGGACACTGGAATTGCATTTGCTACCAATGCAAAAAGAGCAACGCGAGTAATTCTGTATAATGAAGGCATAGTTCTGGAAATAAAGTCTTGATGGGCTGAGATGAAGTGATTGCTTTAAGATTTGGAGTAAATCGTCCGCGCCTTTATACTAACTCTTTAAATCGATCTGAATCTTCGACTTGGGGCGGCAGAAGCCGATCATTCCTTCGATGAATAATCACTCCTTCGATGACATATGGAGCCTCATTTCCCTCTGAAACGAGGTTGCACATGTGCCTGCATGAAGGAATAAGCTTACATCGTGGCACTTGCAGATGGGATGCGGATCCGAATAGGCTATGTGCACCACATACCTCGTGGAGTATTAGCGCGGCGTCGCAACGTGGGAAAATAGTCGAGATTGCCAGGGGAATATGTACGAAAGCAGTGGTTTCAACTGCTGGAGAATGGAGCTAAGGAACGAGGATCACCAGGATCCCGGGAGGATTCGAGCTTATATTGACGGCCTCAGGAATTGCGTCACTAGACCCGACGCTATTGATGGCGGAGCAGCTCGTATTCGTGGAATCATCTCATTAATAGAAGGCATAGGATTTTGCAGACGAATTCTGAATGGGACTTGCACAATTTCTCGCCCGAGTTTGTTTGGGGGTTGAACCATGCGGTTCCATTAATTTGCTTCCGTGGCGATCGCAACGATAATGCTCCCCCACGGCGTCAGTAACGCGGCAGCCAACTTGACCCCCCTATTCCAGATTGTATTCCCCTGTTCAGTCATCTCAACTTTTGCGAGGTTGTCCACAAATCCGGTCAGCATCCAGTTTCATCACCCCAAAACATTCTGTAGGACATCCGCTCCCCGATATCGAAGTCATGTGAAGGATTGCTTAGCTCATTGAAAATTCACGGAGTGCTTGAGCATCACATTGTTCTTCACAAAAACTCAGAACTCACCGGGAAATGGAAATAAGCTCGGCGGATGCCAAGAAACCAGCTCTAGAAAGGAAGCCACCGTGGTGGCGAGTCACTGGGGGACGACTTCCTACCACCGAGGTAACTGGCCTGTATGGTTGACTCCGCATGCTTTTGTGGGCAATTATGGGATCTTTCAATTCAGGTGACACATTTTTCCTTACGCAAGGGCTTGAAGAAAATGTACTTCCGGAATGGATCCACTCTGATACAATAAGCCCGAGCCTTGACATCAAACTCCTGGTCTCCTGACTACTATGGTTTGAAATTCACAGTCATACACGGCAGCGAGAGCTCTGGTTCCATTGCCACTGACATAAATTTTCTTCATGTTATTTAAAGTCGACAAGAGTGCACCCGATTCTGAACCCTACAGGCTCCTCACTCGATTTAGCAATATAAGAATCTCTCACAAGAAATTGGGCGATTTATTTTGGCCCAAAATTTTTATTTTATTTTCTGAAGTAAACCTTTCAATGAAGGTGAGACATTTTGGGGGCTTGTCTCGCAACCTTGGCGGAATATCATCTTCCGAAAAGGCAACCACTCAGAGGTCTTCATCCCTTTGAAGCAGCTGAGACTTTGTAATGGAAATGACGAGCTCGGATACAACCATGCTAGTGGGTTTAGAAGAATAATACCAAATCAAAAGAAAAGTACAAAACTGCCCCTCCAAATTCTAGTTGGCAGGCATCCAGCCAGAGAAACCCCGGGGCGTCGTCTCCACATCACCAACCTCAGCTGCCCTCCAAGTTCAATGTGAGATACAGTAAGAAATCACAGCCAGTCAATTTTTAACACCAACGTGAGAAACAGTAAGAAGTTATACCCCGCCAAGAATATACGGTTATCAGGGTATCAGGCTAGCAAGCAAAACGGGAAACAAGTATGGACACGTGAGCAACAAACCACAACCTGTATATATAGTAGAGATATCCCGTATCTAGTAGGTTCTTAAACAAAACAATTCAACTAGGTTTTCATTTCATCAACATTGTTGAAAATTCATTGATTCAGCCAACTCCACCGAGTATCATCATTACCTACTTCCTCGCAGTCAACAGTCTTTCAAAAGTTCTCACGAAACTCCGACAACATGACAAAATCATTTGCAGGCCTACTCCAGGAAGCGAGAGATCCAACCGAGTGTGAAAAGGAAGAGGTAGAAGGACGGATTTTGCCTAAGCTCGAGGGCAAATTTTGGTTGATGCTGGGAGAGGAAACTCCTCTCAACTCAAAGGGTGTCTATAATTGTTTCGGCTGGGCGATACAAATGCCCAACGAAGTCATTGACCTTGACAACATGGACGCGGAGTTTCCTTCAGAGGAATTCGTCGAACAAACATGTGAGAAAACTCCATTGAATTTCTCTCTCGTACAGTCTCAGGTAAACTAATCAGTCTTAGTGCTCGAGAAAGGGTACGTTAAGACAGCGAACAAGAAGTCAGCCGTCATTGAAGTGTGCTACGATGAGGACGACAATATTGTGCACTTCACGCGGTTCTATGATCTTGATGGCGATGGAAAAAGGCGGTACGCAAGCAAGCTTGGGTCTGGCGGCCCCCTTATCGTGCATTTGCAAGGAGCTATCAATGGGGACAAATTTGGGGTACCTAAAGAGTATTATGAGAAAGCCTAGGCTGTAAGTGCTTTGGCAGAAGCGTGTGAGCTTGCTACAAGGGAAATGGAAAAGATGATATGGGAGAAGCAATACTTGAGTAAAGCGCTTGAAGAACGAGAGCTCGGGAAGGCTCGAGTTTCCTCTTTATACTAAAGAGCAATTATACGTTCTGTTGAATGGTGAAAGATGTTATCTCTTTGTGACTCATCGCGGCAGTGAAACCTTGCCAACAAAGGATATGATTTCGCACGGTCTTAGTTGAAAGGCTTCGCTTTGCTATTAAAGGTATCGCTTGTACTTGCTTTGTTCACATATTTGTTGCCAGAGGCTCGGTATTTTTGCCGCTGCTACATTTAGGTAAATGGCCTTCATTTTGAAGTTTAGAAGCTAGAAAATCACAATCTCATCCACGACCAAACTCTGACCCGCAAGTATGTCAGATGCTACTGAAATCCCTGTGCGATATAATCCGTACAATTCAGGACTGTCTGGGATGTTTCCTTTCGGTCGTAGACGTGGTAGAATTCTCGGCTTTAACCTAAGTTATTTTCGGTCAATAAGGGTTCACCCAACCCTGAACCCTGAACGCTTCTCACTCGATTTAGCGCAAGCATCACCGCCGAATAGTTTTGAAGAGAAACATCTGGCTGAGGTTTTGGAGATTATAGCTGGAACAGATATTTTGCAGCATCTGAAACCATGGCAAGTGAAGATTCTAAAATCATTCGTCTGGGAATGTAAAGGCAAAGACGCTGAGATTCACCGACTTCTACTAACGTGGTTTGACATTTTTAATTCTGCTTTCTTTGGTGGATCATTGAAACTTCTTAGGGATCATATTATCGTCGAAGAAGCTTTACCTACTACGAAATTACTTGGTTCTTTTGCGTTTGGGCTGGGCAGGGGGTCAATTGGTAGGCTGGTAGTCACGAACCGGCATAAAGACTTGGATCCTGACAATCCATGTAGGTGACAATCTCACTTTCTCGGGGCTATAATAGTACGCTGACTCAAAATTTTCAGATACGATAGAACAGTACGTCGAACTTCTTCCCTGATCTTAGAGTTATCAAAGATCCAAACCTCTCAGGAGCTCGCTCATCACTTTCGAATATTTCTCATGCATTCCTAACGCTGATACGTCTTTAGGTGCTATATAGGAACGCTGATTCATGAAATGGTCCACGCATTCCTGGGTTACCATGAATGCGAATGCAAAACTTGTCGGGTGAATAATGCACCACAATTGGGTGGCACAGGGCCAGAGGGCCACGGCCCGCCTTGTAAGTGTGTTTCTACCCAGAAAACTGTCTTCTTTTGTAGTTCTGGGATTTCAGATATTACACATCCTCCACAAGCTATCTACTCTCGATCACACCTCCTCTGTTCAAAACCCGTTTTAGATATTGACACTAACTCCAAGACCTTGATACGCAGGGGGAGATTCTTTACTCCCAATAGCGTTAGCAATACAAGATCAGATTACATGGCAGCTTTCCACTGGAATCAATAGTAGTATTCTGCGGGACATGGAGGAGGAGAATGTAAGCATACCCTCTCTTTGTCACAATTTCTCCCCAACATGAGTCAAATTCATCAATTCTTAATCTTGGGACGAAAAGGTTCTAATTACCTGTAGTGGACATGTACACCTGAACAGGCAAAGAAATGGGGACTCCAATGTGGGGAAGATTTCATACTAAAGCTAAGTGAAAAAAGGCGGAGGAAGGCCCGACGTGCGAACATGAAATCGCTGCCTCCGATACCGAAGCCACAGCTCAGACACCAAGATTTCGCTGCTGTGAATGAACAGCACATCCGTGAAACCTTGTTGCATTATGAAAACGGAAATCAGTAATGTCGTTCTCAATGAATGCCTCGACTTACCTTGGAATTCAGCAAAAGGGGTTGAAATTAAAACATGCTCTGCTTTGCCTGTAGTAAATACAGTTCGCCAGGAGTTCCTCTCATATGATATCATTAGACTATCTTTATCTTTTTGTTTTTGTCCAAACCAAATATACTTCGTCCATATGTCGAATCAGGTAAGTTGAATTAGATAATATGTAATAATATCTGGGTCCTTCATCAGGTCAAAATCTACCTCGTCGATATTTTCCCCCCATCAATCTCGGCAATAAATCTCTTCACTTCATCAGGAATGGTTTCCTGTTGAATTGTGGTGATGTTGGAATGAAGACGAGGATGAAGTACTGTAGGACGACGCCTAAATCTTAGCGCCCATCCCACGTGCATGCGGCGGCCCGATCCACGAAACAGTTCTCCATCCCCAACAGACAACATCAAAAACTGCAATATACCCTTCTGCGAACATGGATCTACAACTGGCTGTATATATCAGCGACTTCAGCAACACATAATGATTGTTTCTGGCTGCATAGAAAATTCTCCAGGAGTACAAGGCACTCATAAGGTCAGGTACCCCGCTCACCGCGATGACGGTAGGTTGAGAATACAAACACCCTCTGTTTCATTTAGAACACATATTATTCCCCAGTCCATCTTTTCAGCGCCCTTCTGCTGGCTCAATCTTGTGCAGGAGGATGTTCCCAGGTTCCTAGTTCCAAGTTCCAGGTAATTGTCCTCTGTCAGTCTCCATGGGGAGGCTAGACTGACGCGAAACTCGCAGGCAGTTCTCTTCGATATTACATTGCTTAGGACGTTCGATTGCGACCCTCCCATTCTCAGAATTGCTTTCCCTCGAATTGAATGTCACCCGGGCTAGCTCGTAGGCGGTGCAGGACTCAGTATACAGGTTGGAAACGTCTGAAGCCATTTTGATCTAGTCAAGATGTTGGACGCTGTTTGCGGGCAGATTTACCCCCAAATGAGGGTTTGAACTGTTGCATCTGTTGGCCCACGGTTTCACGTTGATCAAAACATGCAGGTAAGCGCTATGATTCGAAGGATTGATGCTTGTTGGGGGCGCGGATGTCAACCTTCCCTCCACTAATAAAGCTGCAAGGCTCCGTTTTGCAGGAGCTTGATTTTCCGCACTTCTGAGTTGGAGGCCAATTTTGCGACTTGAACACTTCTCCCAGCATATGGGTATCAGCTCTTCGTCAGAAATTCAGCATGAAGCTTGTGGATATTCTTGTGTGGTTCGCGATTGTTTCAGAGGTATCTGCGGCTACGTTCAAAGCTCCGGTACATATTGCAAAGAGGGCTGTCGACACCCGGACGAATATATCGAAGCAACCCAAGCAGGATACAGCCAATAAGACAAGGAATGCTCGGGAAGCCCGGGGTTTCCATTGTGAAGATGCACGGAAATGTGGACCCTTGAGCCGGTATGCAGAAGGCCAACATTATTTGGACGATATCAAGTACAATAAGCTCGGCTTGTTTGATACAGGCGAAGGTCGTGGCGAAATGTCTGTTTGGGTAGATAATTGAGTCCTTATGAAGACAAGAGCTGACAGCGCGTAGGATATCGATGAAATATCATACATCACGTCTCTGTCCATCGGCACGCCTCCTCAATCTTTCAATATGCTACTCTCCATCTCTACCAGCGATCTGATAGTCCCATCTTCCACCTGCGACTACCGCTGCGGGAACTATAGCGTTTACAATCAGGGCCTATCATCATCACATAATCCTCACAGCCGGAGGTTTCTAGCCGATTCTCTGAGACTAATGGCTTCTAACTTGCTTTCCGAAGATACCCTGCTGGTGGGAGGGGTTAATATCACACACCAGAAATTTGGAACTGCAGATGATATGTATCGCCGAGGTTTCTCGCCATTTTGGGGACGAGATGATCCGAGTTGGGATGGTATACTAGGGCTTGCGCCTTCGAGTCACAGCTCTCAATTAAGACTCCTGAACCCGTTACAAAATATGAAGGAGCAAAAGCTTCTTGATAAGAACATATTCTCGTTGAAGCTCCCAAGAGGCCAGAAAGATCCCGGGGAAGTACTATTTGGGGATGTGAACAAAAAACTTTTTGCGGGAAAACTGAAAAGCTTACCAGTGATAAATGATCCAAAAATCTACCCGCAACTCAGAGGCAGTTGGGCGGTCCCGGCCACCCCAGTCTGTATTGGGAATGGCACTGCGTATTATGAAAAGGGCTGTGTAGCTTCGATAGAGTCTGAATTTCCGGTCATTGCCTTGCCAGAGGATCATGTCTTGTTGTTGTTGAAATATCTGGGTATGGAGCACAAAGGAGGGCGAGAGCCTCCATCGATCAACTGCTCTAGGAGAGCCGTGCTGGAGAATTTGACGTTCAAGCTAGGAGAGCATGACTTCGTGATTACCCCCTGGGAGTACACGATTGAAATGCAATCGACAGATTTCGGCGGCAAGAGATGCATGACAGCGCTTTACCCCTTGCCGTCGTACGCAACTAACTACATTGCGTTGGGGACCGCATTTCTCAAACGCTTCTATACCGTCTTCAACCTGGATGAGAAGACTGTCAGCTGTAAGTTGATAACTTGTACCTGGCTCTTAAACTTCGAATTGCACGTTAACTTTAAATAGTTGCCGAGCTGTCACCTCCAGAGAAGACTAAGTTCGATCACCTAGATGGATTGGGGGAATATAAGCGGTGAGCTAGTGACTGAAAACGAAGCTTTTCAGCTTTTCAGCAGGAACGTCTCCCATATGGAGTACGCAACTCTCTTTCCTGGTGGACAGGAAAAGCGGCACTAATTCTGAAGGTGCCACGCTGAACATTCAAGATCCGCAATATTCGGTGTCTGATTTCTTGTCCAGCGCGAGTCTCCTTGCAACAACAGCCCTAAAAATTACACTTATGCAACTGCAACTGCCGCTGCAACGCTGCAACGCATTGCGGCCCAGCGTACCCCCCACTATCATGTGCTTTTAGAACCCATCCACAGCGTCACATCGGCAGGAGTGCCCTGTGCTGTGCCCTGCCCTGACATATCTAGCTGCTGTGCCACGAGGCACCCTTATCATATACGGAGGTACATTGATATCGTCAGCCTTGTGCTCTACCCCTCAGTCTCAGATTTCACAAGTTTCCCTACATTCGAGCGCAATCGCGACATCATCTTGCAAAACGTGGGGGAGGGGAGTTGCCGCAGGAATGATTTCCGCTGGTGGGGCTTTTTGATTTTGCTTTTTCTCGGGATCCGCTTGCAGATGCTGCCGGAATGTTTACCAGATGCAGAAACTTTCACGCCATGATGAGCATTTTAAGTTGCTCTTCGAGTTAGCAGAGTTGAACGGCTGTTTTGAAATTTTAAAAACATATTCTGAGCTTGTTTTTAAGATTGTTATATAATTCTCCGGACAAACAGGAAGAAGCATTCAAACGTAACGGTGCGGTCGCAAGTGACGAGCCGTTCGCCTACTGCCGAAAGCACACCAAAGCTCCACCGACGCCGCCATCGCGTGCTAATGCGCGACGGACCACCAGGACAGCCTCTAAGGGCAGAGAGACGCTCCTGGCTGCTCAGGCTATCGCCAGACGTGCATTTCCTGCGATAATAACATGACAAGTCATAATGGCAGGCCTGGCCAGTCTCCAAACTTAGATTCGGATCCCTACACCTCTGGCACTCCCTGCCAACCTCCATCGCAACTATCAGCTGCTTTCGGGCCACCTTGCGGATTTTCTTCTTTATATGCCATGCCCGGCGCTCCGTGTGCTGCACCTCGTTGAAGAGGGATGAGTCCTCACGGCTACTTACAGCGCCAGCACCACGCGTGGAGAGTGATTCGCTCAGGAAGCAAGCCGCAATCCGAAGGCACACCACAAGACTGCCTCCCCGAGTCCTGCTCTCAGTGACGACGCAAACAATCGAGTTCCTAGCGATAATGCCAATCACAAACCCGAGCCTTGTCACCTCAAATCGTACTCACTCAGTTGCTTGATTGCACAAGAAAGAGAGAACAGTTCAAGGTGGCAGATCGATGGACAACATGTACCCTCCGTCTTTGTCCCACGATTCCGCGATATCAGTCGCTACGACTTCCCAAAATACCTCAGCTCAAGCAGAATCCAAATCCAACTCTCCACGGTACTCTCCTACCAATATACCGTACACAGAGCTCACCCCGGCCCAACAAGCTGCCCAAGACCTCGAGAATGATGCTGCCGTTCAACAAGCACAAGACGAAATCGACATTGACTCCGGCCTAGATGGCGTCTCGGACGCAGGCTACGAAACCGACTCCCAACACTCAGCATCGACATCCCTCAGTAGCTCGGTCAGAAACTATGCATTCGAGAATGGACGGAGATACCACAGATTCCGCGAAGGCGCATACAATTTCCCCAACGACGATAGCGAGCAGGATAGAGAGGACATGAAGCATGCTATGATGGTGAATCTATGCCAAACATTACACTTCGCGCCCATCGGACCAAATCCGCAGAACGTTCTAGACATGGGAACTGGCACAGGCATATGGGCTATCGAGAGTGAGTTGCACAATTGAATACGTGTGGAAGAAATATTGATTTGGTGGTAGTGGGCGACCAATACCCAGGCGCGAACGTCCTAGGGGTTGATTTAAGTCCCATTCAACCAGAATGGGTTCCTCCAAATGTCAAGTTCATGGTAGACGATGTAGAGAGCCCATGGTTACGGCCGGTCGATCATTTTGACTACATACACGGGCGGCATACGGTGATGGCTATCAAAGACTGGCCGAAACTCATGAAGCGTGCTTTTGAGTGCGTCCCATTTCCCACAAGATCGGAGGGGAAGTCGCTGACATTTTTCTAGGCATCTCAAACCGGGCGGCTGGTTCGAACTCCAAGAAATCCATCACTACCCACAATGCCATGACGGCTCTATGCCACCCGACCACAAAGTTGCTGAATTTTGGGCTAACATCATTGCCGCACTTGGTGCTCTCGGCGTGAACTTCAACGCGACTCTGCTGCTCGCAGATATGATGCGCGAGGCGGGCTTCACAAACGTCACGACACGCGTCTTTCACGTACCGATTGGGACGTGGCCTAAGAACAAAGTGTTGAAGATGGTGGGCTTATACTGGCGGACGATACTGATCGATGGATTGCAGCCGATCGCGATAGGTCCTATGACGAGAGGTCTAGACTGGAGTAGGGAACAAGTTGAAGTTTGGCTTGTCGAAGTGCGGAAAGCGTATATGGATGGTTCAGTGCATAGTCATATGCCACTGCATATTATTTGCGGACAGAAGCCTGAATGAAATGGCATACCAGTTTATGAAAGGCGGTTTTAATGAAAAGTAGGATGGCGTGTGGGAAGCTACGGTTGAGATCTCTACAACGGCATATCAACGAAAATTTTGGCTATTTGGGCGGACAACTCGGGCATCTTTGAGAGCGAGTATGTATTGGGATACACATATTGTGACGATTAACGAGAAAGCCGAAAATTTATGAACTACATATCTGTATCGAATAAAATGCATATGCTATCTACTTCCATCTGATGGCCCAGTGCCTTCACCTGCCATTGATTTCCTTTCTGATCCAGACATGAGGCAAGAGAGAATTCGACCAGCACCCAAAAATTCGGCATCGTTTCTCGCCCGTCCGATCTTTCCTACCGCTACAACAACTTGTCATCTCTCACCCGTTATCGCATCCATCAATATGCAAAAAGGGTCCATGACTCATTCCTATATTTTCTTTTCACCGCCCGAAAAATATCTCCCGAGCCGGTTTACGCGATCCGGTGCGCCATTTCCTGCAAGCCATCGCACGCGCCTCGCGAATAACAATCCACAGCTCAGCTCTCAAGCTACCCCTCCACGAACGACAGCTCGGTTACAGCGCAAAAAGAGGGGTTTGTCTGACACCTCACACAGCAGAATCCCGAACGCCATACAGCATTTCGGACGGCGGTCCCGATTCCGTGCCGAGTAGTACGATGAGATCGGAGGACAGAATTTTGATTACATTTTTTGGGTGGGGTTCTCTGGACAAATGTTTACTTTTACTTTTTTGGGCATTTGGGATTGGAATTGGGCGGCATTGAGCGATGGTGGGCCGTCTAACCTCCACTAAATTAACTGCCACCGACCACTGGGTTAGTGGACGGGGAGGACGGGAAGCTGCCGTTGGAGTGGTGGAGGTTGGCGTTCTAGGCGTTGATGCCCTGTGTTACGATATGGAATTATGGAAGTTGTGTTACGGAAGGTCGCTTGGACTTCTTTTTTTCCCGGCTGTTGGAATTTGATGTTGTGTTCGAGGGTTGTATTTATGTGCGACATTCTGGAAACGGTAGAAGGTGTCGGTATCGAATTACAGGGAGAAAAGCCCGTTATCCCGTTGGACGCGGGGTAGGGAGGTGTACTGCGGATCACGACCAACAATCGCTGTTGGTAGTCTAATTCAACGGCTACTTTGCAGAACAATGGGTTTCTAGAAGGAATACAACATCGTCGAGCAACGATATGATTCCGAAGAAGAGAAATTGGGGATGGTTCTGTGGCACAGAACTGTGGCTGCAGGGAAATGATGTGGAGCCAGGAAAACGTGTCAAGCACGTAAATTCCGCGTTGCGGTACCGCGTCTCCCAACGGCGTATCATATGCAAATGGGATTCCTTCTATCAAATCATTCGATATCCGGGTAATGTCGACCATTCAGAAGCCCCTCATCTCTGTCAACCCGCCTGCTGGAATACTGGATTCAAGAGAGGAGATGCCTTTCTCGGGGTAGTCGTATGCAAGGATTGCCGCCGCAATCACCTTGACCTACTTGGCGGCACCGACCGTCCACGGAAGACCTAAAAGGAGCATAGCTACAAGGGCCTGACCCAGCGGTCGGGCTTTTCATTTCACCTGTTTAGATCCCGATCTAGAGATCCTATCGAAGCTTCTTTCATCTAATTCATGTCCAACATTCCAAATTGTCTAGTATTAAACTTTCCTTGCCCTTCGATTTACTTTCGTGGAACTGGGGGACGGATACTCGCAGCACTTGGGGTCGGGAGCAAATCCAACTTATCGCTAGATAAAGCTCCTGGCAGGGAAGTGAAAACAGTTTGAATCCCGCCAGCCTGGACGCTGGGAAACAAACACAGGCACTCCGCAGCAGATTCACCAATACATCAGCCTGTTTGATTTATAATTAGACGCCAAACCTCTCTCTCGGGATTACACAGCATCGCTCATCACCCAACAGCTGTTCGTTGAGCAAGGATATCACCTTGGATATGCGCCGGTAGCACAATATCAACGATCAAAAAAGCAAACACTCAATCTCTGACGGGAATACTTCCATGAGAGCAGCCATGGTCAAAATCAAGCGCTCAGGTAATCGTCTGAGTGTTGGATCATGGAGCATACCATTCGCGCGCAGTGATAGTACGAACAAGAGAGCTAGTCGCAACTTCAGCGCCGCGCCGGGTATACCGATTAAAGATCATGAGATCGAAACTGCGAGCGAGGATGCGGGATCGGTTGCCAAACCTTCGACGAGTAGTTTGATCCAGTTGGCCGCGACGATTACGAGGGAGACGGAGAAGTTGGATAAATTTATTCGGGAGAGTGGGAGTCCGCATCCGGGATTTGATGTCGATGCTCCGTTAGACTTTCCTAAATTGCCGGAGGAGGCCAAGAAGGCGAGGGAGGAAGTCGTTAGGGCTACGAAGGAGTTGGGCGATCTGGTTACGGGTCCGAGGGAGGGCATTAGGTGGATGGCTTGGGATGTAAGTGACACTCACTTCTTGCAAGTGGCCATGCTGACTTCAATCCCAGCACAATAATTCACTTTCTCTTCATGCTATCTATCATTACCGTATCGGTAGGTGACTTCTCTATCTTCACTTACGATGCTAATTCATTCAAGCCAAATCATTCCCTGTCAAGGAGACTGCGACTTACGCTCAGATTGCTGAGAAAGTGGGCTTGGACGAAGTCAATGTCCGCCGCTTCCTCCGTCATGCTATGACGAACCGTATCTTCAGAGAGGTCGATCCAAATACCGTCGCTCATACTGCTGCGAGTAGGGTACTGGCCGAAGACGGCGCGATGGACGACTGGGTTGGCTTCTGCACTGATGACATGTGGCCAGTGAGTATCCATCTGTTGACCTTCAAGCCATCTATCACGCTTCGTTACCTCCTTTCCCTTCCAAACTGCATCCATATTCCTCGAGCGACCAGGCTAAAATCGATCTACCCCTTATGGATCTACCTCTTATTCACTCCCCAACTTCACCTTCTCTCCAAACCTGACCTCACCCACTAACGACCCCCCTCAGGCATCCTCCCAAACAATAGCTGCCCTCAAAGCCCACCCCTCCGCCAGCGAACCAACCCAAACCGGCTTCGCCCTCGCCAACAACACCACAGACATCGAGCCCATGTTCGTAACCTTCGGCAAGTCCCCCCTACGCGCAAAGCGCATGGGCGGCGCCATGACCTCTCTGACCGGCGGCGTCGGCTACGAAATGTCCTACCTACTCACCATGTACCCCTGGTCCTCTCTCCCCGCAACCTCAACCATCGTCGATGTCGGCGGCTCGCATGGTTTCGTCTGCGTTGAACTAGCGAAACAGTATCCGGAGATGAAGTTCGTGGTGCAGGATTTACCGAAGACGGTCGCTAGTGCGCCGAAGGATGTAGATGCGAGGATTCAATTCCAGGCTCATGATTTCTTTACGGAACAACCGGTCAAGGGCGCGGATGTTTATCTGTTTCGATGGATATTGCATAATCATTCTGATAAATACAGTATAAAGATGCTGCGGGCTCTGATACCGGCACTGAAGAAGGGCGCGAGAGTGGTGATTAATGATCATTGTTTGAGGGAGGGGTATGGGGAGGAGAATCTGTGGGATGAGAAGATCATTAGGACGATGGATTTGGTGATGTTGACATTGTTGAATGCGAAGGAGAGGAGTGAAGGGGATTATAAGACGTTGTTTGGGGATGTGGATGGGAGGTTTAGGTTTGAGGGGGTGAGGAGGGGGGAGGGGTGTCGGATGAGCGTTGTGGAGGCGGTTTGGGAGGGAGAAGATTTTGGTGGTGAGGGTGAGGGGAAGGTTGAGGAGGTCAAGGAAGGTGAGTAATGGGATTTCGAATATGAAATGGTGGGCATGCAGATATGGGTTATCTTTTCTTTCCGTGGCCAGGTGTTCTCCGCGGGGTATGTTCTTATGATCATTTGGTCCATTGTAATTAGGCTTTTACATACCACGTCAACCTGAATGGTTGCATAATGCGATTTTTATACTCCCAGTCTCGAATCGCTATGGGGCTTGATATTGATGACAACCAAAGATGCTTGTGATGCAGAAAAGTATTCAAGCTAGCCCTAGCCCAGTCTTAGAGTGCCCCCTCCTTTTCGCTTAGCGTGCTCCGCGATCGTGGAGCCATAGATTCGGACGGGTGTTACTTTGAGTATTTTGGAGGCCTGAAAGCTTCACTGAAGGTGAGTGATCTAGAAATAGAGTTGGGTTGAAATTTCAGAGACGAATAACGACCCTGTACACAATGCATTGCTGCTGCCCAATGTCTACCCAATATCTAAAGGTATACGCGAGAGCTATACAATGCCCAAAAAAAAATCTAAGTATCTAACAAATAATTCACAGATGGCAAGAGCGACTAAATTTGATGTCTAACAGGAGTCCCATATTGTTGATTATTCTCTCGCGGATTTGACTGCACGTGCTGTGAAAGCATCCAAGTTCTTCAGGCCCGTTTCCAAGACCTCCAGTTTCTTCCGAAGCTCGGCTCTCTCCGTGACGGTATGCTCATCTTCAGATCCTAAGGCTTCTACCTGCTCGTCTGAAAGATCCCAGGCGACATCCGGGCAAAAGCTATGATTGATTAAGTAACATATCGAATAGTAGTGTATTGGGAAGGTTAGACTTACACTCCAGGCAGACGTTGGACAAGGCAAGTCTCAGCAGCATTCACGCTCACGTCGTCGATAAATTTCTTGAGAGCCACCTGAATTTTGTCTTAGCCTGGTATGTTTGAATACCTTGCGGGGTTCATACCTTGTAGTAAGCCGCGGCGACATCAGCAGCAAGCGAGACAGAATACGCTTCTACGTCTGGGCGAGTACCATCTTTCAGTACTTGGAAGAATGTCTTTAAATCAGTTGCTGAGTATTCGGCCCTTGTAGATGTTGGCGATGATTGCGAGTTTATGTTGCAGGTTTCTAAGCACAGTCTATCAAATGCCCTGTCGTGACGATCCCCTTGAATCTTCTGCACACTTTCAGTGAGGTAGTCATTGTAAGTGATAGGGTGGATGGAAAGATGAGGCTCAAGAAGCTCATCTAGCTTTGATTTCAAATCCTTTCGAAGTTGATATAATGCAGGCTGGATGAGACCATTCATCAGACGGTACTTGGTATTCCCGTCACAAATCTCGGATATCATCTTGTTGAAAGTCGTAACAGCAGCGTTATGGACTTGCTCGGCCAGATTCTGAGTGATGGACTCCCAAGGCTTGCACTGACGGCTGAACAGATCTCCAACCACGAGAGGATTGAAAGTGCCTGGTAATTCGCGACCCCTGCACTCAACCATGAGTTTCTTGACTAACTCCAAGTATTCGCTTCGCATGATGTATTTTGAAGGCGGTGACCGTGTCGGCTTCAGGTCATCTTCCACTACTTCTAAAGCATGGCCCTTAAGGCACATTTTCCCAGCGTAGATGGTGAGAGTTTTCTGCATATTTGCGCGAAGCCGCCTATCAAAAGCATCCAGTTGGCCAGGATATGACGCAAAAAATGGGTCAGCGTAAACCCCATCGATTGCTGCTTGAACCATTTTAGTCAAGGTGCTACTGATCTCGTGGAGATATTTGTGCTTTTCTTTTCTAGAGCTCCGAGCCTGTCCGAGTTGGCTCAGCTTGGCATTGCAGTCTTTGATGCCCAATTGCACCTCATACTTCACACCGGGAAGACCGTCGTGAATCTGCTTCCAGAGAGCATCACGTAATCGGTCTCTCAGCGCAGCCACACCAAGCTGTGACGACTTGAGCGCAGCTTGCCAGCCCGATTCTGCAAAGAAAGTCGCCTCTCTCGCCTCTCGCTCTTCAAGGGTATCATCCGCGGTAGAATGGCCTTTGTTGCGAAGAACATGCCATCCCAGATTGAGTTTGACATTTTCATTTTGGGCCAGTTCAATGTAGTAACTCTCGCTATCAGAGCCTTTCTCGATCTTATCGGGTTTAGTGATCAAACCAAGCGTCCGGGTCCCAGAAGGATCAATTCGTCGAGCAAACTTCGTGACTGGTTGGTTTGCGAACGGATTGTCTGCCGAGATGACTGCGAGTATAATGCTTCGACGTTGCTTCATATACGATACCACCAGGTCCTGAACCAACGTTGCATCGTCGTCTGATTGATTCTTGTCCGACGCACCAAACAAGCCAGGTAGATCAACCAATGTGAGATTTGGAGCGGTCGGTGAAGTACTTTCGATACGCAACACATCAGTGCTAAAGACTTTGGAGTCAGGCCCGCCTCTAGAGAGTCCCATTTCGAACTTGGCGGCTTCGATGATCTTAGGGAAGCTTTTCTGCTCGGTCTCCTTCTCGTGAAACTTTAGAAGTCTAACTCTTTCCTCCTCACTTCTGCTAGCAGCAGGTTGGATTTGAACTTTGAGTTCATGCTTCTCGCCTCGCCGGAGGATCAGTTCGGTGGCGAACCGTGTACAGAGCCCTTCAGCCGTTGGGAATGCAATGCCTGAAAGGGCTTCGAGTGTGGAACTCTTTCCAGATGACTGACTACCACAGACGATAATCTGGGGAAGATCAACACTGTAAAGTCTTGGATTAGCATGTCTTCTCAGTATATCCTTTGGAACAGACATACTAGTGACTGACACCGTTAGAGCGCAGAGAATCGACGATATCCAGAAGATCCCGGTGATTGCTCGATTGAATGAATCCCGATGTCTTTTTGGAAATTTGCTCTGCGAGATCGATTCCCTTGGCAGGAGCGTCCGCCGCCAATATCGATCCCATTTTGCTGCGAATGCGTTTGTCACCCTTCATTCAGAATTTGAGGCCAGTGGGTGGCAGGAAATACTGTTGTCCTGGAAAGTTCAGGAAATATCCCCTTGATTAGTTTCAAGATGATATTGGCAGTTGCTCAAGAATTCTAAAACCTTCTTTGCTGCAGATGTGCATGTGAGAGGGCGTTGGTGGGATGTGAATTGAGCTTTGACGCGGGGCAGAATTTCTCGCGACGCGCCTTCCTGAAACAGCACCCAAGAAAGAGGTACTTTCCCCTTTTCTTGTCTTTTCTTTTCTTCAAATAAATGTGTTCATTATCTTTTCTAATATTCTCTATCTACGTGCTCAACAAATTGTCTCCCCTCCTGAGTCTCAATCTGCCGCGTCTACTGTGGCTCCTCGGCTTCAGACATTGAGCCATCGGTCATTTCTCACCACTTATGGTGCTGCTCTCCTCGAGTGAGCCCGGATTTCATACGCAGCTTAATTGCTTCTACTTTAGAGGATACGGGGCCATTTTCCGCCTTTAAGTGATGCCCACTCCACCTCTCCTAGTGATCCACTGGCCAAGAAGTATGTTGATCATATCATGATGCTAGTAGGACGGAGAGCTCCTATATTGGACAATTCAAGGCCCGCTTTGATCAGTGTCACGTCTGACAATCGTTGGAAGAGGTGCCGAGATAATATCAGGGAATGGCTCAAAATCTCGAAGCGTGGGATCTAAAGCTGGCAGAACCGGAGGTGCTTGTTCCTCTGTCAAAAGTGACTGACTTTCGGTGCTCATCGACACCTGGGTAGCAGTCTTCGATACTACAGATGGAGATTGAGTTGTTTCCAGTAGAGCATTGGAGCTATTCCTCCTCGAGATTCCCTTCTTCGGCCAATCATGCAAGATCCAGTTTCGAAGCCTGTTCTTGATAGCCATCGTTCCAGGCTGTGCTCTCTTCGGAGGAGCTTTGAGCGGACCTTCTTCCTCCTCCTTCCTGTTCATTACACATATCTTACAAGTGCATTTCGGTGCTTCAAGATCTTCACCTAGGTCTAAATAGCTTCCAAACATTTTTCGCCTTCGGTCCAAACGGGACATCTCAGCTGGGTCCACCCACCATCTCGCAAATATCTTCAATGTCCATTTTGCTTTCCAGGCTTCACGCTTTGCGCTGCACCAGAAATGTTTGAACGGACTGGCCAATATCAAGAAGAAGTTTACTGTCATTGTCCGGATTTCTGATTTGCCCCTCTTGAAGGACTTCGAAGGCTGTTCGAGGGGCGATTTCTCAGACTTCGTAAATTTCGCCCAGATACTGGCAGTTGCCAGAAGTTCCAAGATATATTGAACCCAAGCATGATGATACTTGTCTACTGCAGTTGCGACAAGGATAAATCCTGCAGCCTATAGAGAAAGCATGATCAGCATTATTTCTTCAAAACGCAGGTACGACCGGCGTGATCGAGGTCATGCTGCGGAGTCGTACTCTAGTTGAGACACTTTGAAGGGGAAAGAGCAACCTACCACCCATGTTCCCCACGCTCCAACTGCATCACTTTGCTCACTGGCGGGGATGTCCATCAATTCCAGCTCAAATCCAATTATGGCAATGACGAAGAGTGCAGGCGATACAACCGCCCAGAATATCGAAGTCAGAAAAAAGAATGCCGCCACCAGCCTTGCAATATGTTGTCGGAAGCTCCATTTCTTTACCCGTTCATGATAAACTGTGTTCCACTCGTCCAGTAATCTTTTCCGTTCTTCGCCGTCAAAGACCTTTCGGATCCAATACCCTTTGTCGCCATTCAGCGTCGCAAATATCATATTCCGCGTTTCTTCTGGGGTAATTTGGCTTTCCAGAATTGCCAGTGCTCCTGTGATTACTACCAAGATGGTCGCCACCAAGGAAAATATTGTCAGGTTCTTAAATGCCCCAGAGAGCACCGCCTTGGTACTGAATTCGTTTTGCATCCACGCTACCATATTTGTCGAGCTTCTCATCGGCGCTTCTGGACTTAATGTACCACAAAAGTCCATGCCTACATTGTCTCAGAGTCAGTGGGGCTTTTTCGAATGATGGATTCATTTGCATCTGGAAATCCAGAGCAGGGTTGAAACAACTTACAATCACAAGTATTGTAGTAAAACGTCGACACTCCATTGGTATCCTGTTTCTCTGCTTCAGATACACAATACGGGCTTTTATTAGTGCAAAGCGCAAATGACCCCACCATATTGGGTAGACTCTCGTTGAAGTACGCTTCCCATTCCAACACCGCCAACGCGACGAAGACCAAAAGCCCCCAGTATACGACCACAACTGGCTTGAACTTTCGGACGGTGGTGGACCACATGAGAATCGGATTGAGCATAATACCAGCTACCGCCAAAACAGGGAATATGGCATAGAGATCCGGGTCAAAATAGGTCGCTGGTGGGGCAACATTCCCCGGCCATGGGGCTGTGGGGTAATTGTTCGCAAGTATCACCAGAGTATGGACTGCTGATACCGCTGCATAAGTCATCGCAGTCCCCATTGCCGCCAACGAAACCAATCGATAATGGCGGAATAAGACCGAGATGAGCATCATGACATAGAACAGAATCCGAGAGAGCAGATCGTACTGCCCGCTGACAGGCCACATGCAGACGACGAAGATGCGAATGACTTCAGGATCAAATAATGCTTCTGCCAGAGGGAAGGCATATCCGATATTTGGATCGCTCGAGTTGAAGGTGAGAGCAGCGGCATTATTTGGAAGAATCGTGAGATTGAGCTGGGGATTATGGGGATGCCAATTCGATTCATAAACCATATTAATACTGGTGTTGACTTGGTCGGCGAGAGAGCCATTCTGCCATCTGTCGAACAACGAGTTGTTGTTGGCAGGTAGATACATTGAGGTAGACATGGCCCGTAGGGCTGAAAACGAGAGTTGAATCTGCACAAAGAAATTTATGAGACATGAGCTGGGTACATAAATCTGGCTGCTTAGCGCGGGCCCTCTTTCAGCTGTCCTGCGCCGCAGGAGTACTTTCCATCACCCCTTCCCATAAGGTTGCATTCTTCCGTGGTTGGCGGCCAGAAGCTTTGCGGCTGAGGATCGACCTATCCTATTGCTAACTTACGCCACCTATTTTTAGTCCGTAATTGGGGCATAAGCAGCCCCCAATACCCTAAATTACTCAGGGGCAAGCTCTCGCTTATTACCACGAATCAGAGCTTCAAATGCTAATACTGCCACAGACTTTCCTTACGGAGGTACAGCGGTGAAGTATTGTCACCCCCTGTCGACCAAACGCGATATGCGATTTACAACTTTTGCAATACTTAACGAAAAAACCCCATTTCAAGACTAGAACTATCCTTAGACAGAAGACTATACACACATTTATTTTTGTGTTATTTTATTACGTTGTGGTTGTGACGCAAGGGGGTGGTTTTTTGAAATCGACCAGGGGGGGTGTCAATACTTACCCGCTGTACCTCCGTACAGGTCCAAGACTTCAAGTATGGCACTTTCGATGATTCGAACCTCACTGTCATCTCAAGAATGATACAAATAAAATAAAACCATTCTACCAGCCATCCAAATAGCGAGTGCCACGATACCGATCAATAAACAAAATAATATTGTAATCAAGTAATACATCAATCATTAAATGAATTGATTTCTATAGTCTGAGTCTCTATATTGGTACCAATACACCCTCGGAACCTCCACCCGTTTCCTCCTACACAACTCCGCCTCCTCCCTCGTCAACTCCCTTTTGGACTCCACAAACACCCTCGACCCGCTCTCCTCATTCTCCGCCCTGTAAAAACCCATTATCTCCCAACAAACGCCATCCACATCCTTAAAATGGCAATTTGCAGCTTCGCCCAGACTCGGCACAATTCGCTCTTCACAATCGCCTGCTAATTCCAATACAAAGTGTTTGGAATCTACTGATCCAAGACGTGAATTGCGTGCCGCGGCGAGATTCCTGAGACATTCTTGGATGGAGAGGAAGCTGCGGAGGCATCTATTGATATTAGGATGCTTTCCCATTTTTTGACCGCGGTAATGTGCGCGGTTTCCCAGAATCTCTGAATCACTTCTCTTCATCAGCATTCTATCAGACTTCAGAGGGCAAGAGATAAATACCAAGCTTGATAACGAATATGTCTGAAATAATCCAAGAGGTAAAGCGGCATTTCCTGGCCAAACACAGGATGGATGAGTCCTGTTTCTTCATCTTCTTCTCCGGCTTTGATAACGAGGACTGAGACTGAGAGGCGCGCTTGGATGCATTCGTAGTATAATTGTTTGTGGTTGAGTAGTGCGCGTTCTAGCATGGGCGTGCTGGAGCCTGAGATTGGGGGTGCGTTGGGTTGGAGCTGTTTTACTATCCACTGAGGTTGTTGGGATCAGTATTGTTTGAACTACAAATTTCACTGTGACTTCAGATTGTCTCAGAAGCTGTGAAGTATTGAAAAGAATGGTGGATTTCAAGAAGTTATCCGGATCAGGAAATGTGGGGTCCGAGAAACTGGGAATCTGCTTACGTCGCATCTCAGTGGCTGGTAAATAATTTCTCTTCTGTTATTCGACCACGGATACGGCTCTTCGTCGAAATATATAAATGCGGCTTGGATGAAAATCAATCGTCGGACCTCGGTTGGGAGCTTGTACTTGAAAAATATGCTTTCGGCTTCTGCAGTAGATGCCCTGTTGAGAGCAGACGCCATAGCTGTGAAAATCAATGGCGATAACTACCTAGGCAGTGAAATAAAATGATGGAAGATGAAGAGTTGAATCGGTACCGAGAAGGGCTCTTATAGGACCTAGTATAGGCAGCAAATCATGACTCACCGACTTCCTGCAGTTGGGTTGGAACGCCCAGACATGCATAGCCTAGCGGGTATGACGGTGGATGTTCAGGGGGGTGGAAGCCTATAATATTAGCGAGCCCCCTCCAGAATAAGACATTTCTTCCTTCCCTCCCAGAAACTTTAAGACATTGAATCCGGACAATGATTCACGATATGCATAAATAATACTGCCAGGAAGCTCAAATAAAGACAAGCAATTCATTCCTAACTACCTGGTAACGCCACAGAAACAAAGCCCATAAGCCATTCCTCAAACCGGATTTTACAAGCTTCTCAACGCATGCGCCGAATATCAAGACCCTTATCCATCGATACAACTCATTTTTCATCGCTAATGAAGCGCTAGATCATCCAGTTGCAACGCCATGTCGTCCAGCACGAAGTTCAACGGAATCAAGGAGTGGTCAACCGCGACATGGACCGCGGGCGCGCTGAAATCGATTAAGTCTCCGACCGGTGGCGCAACTTCTTCCTTTGCGGGTGCTGGGGCTTGCACTGCATTCTCGACATCCTTATTGCTGCGGTTTCGAGGCTTTCGGATTCGAGCAGCAGGAGTTGGGGTACTCTGCTTGTTGTCTTCTGCGGAAGACTTGTCCGACAACGGCGACAAATCCGTGAGGGAGAACTCAAAAGTCCGGGCTTCAGGAACAACGGCCTTCTCGGCTGGCATGGTGGCTTTCTGGTTCGGGTTGACTGAGGGAGGAAAATCCTCATCGCGAAAAGGAGGTGCTAGAGGCGACTTTGAGAATTTCTTGGCGTTGCCCTTGAGGGTTTGAGAACCTTCGACACGAGTAGAGACATTCTGGGAAATCTTCTTTGTGTCTTTCTTAAAAGCAGTAGCTGGCATGGTGCTCTTCGAAGATGAAGAAATATTGCTGGCGAGCTTCGGCTTCTTTTCGTCAAGGTTGGAAGGCAATGTGAAGGCTTTGGCTGCGGGGTTCAGCTTTCCAGGACTTTGTCGAGGGGTTTCAGTCTTGTCGCTGGGAGCCTTAACCACAGTTCGAACTAGGCCACGGGCAGCAGTAACTCGGGCGCCTTGTTGATCGAATGTGGTTGGGATGTATGTCTCCTTATAGACCACCTTAGAAGAGTCAAAGCCCGGATTCTTCTCGCGTTCCAAACGATGCTTCTCTGCCGCCTCGCGGTCAGCCTTTTCCGCATCCCAGCTGTTCCATGCCTTGATAGCCTCATGGTCCCGATGAGTCGGAGATCTATCGTTGATGGCTGTTGGGGCTCTAGGGAGAGCAGGGAAATGCGAGTGCAGTGCTTCTCCACGGCCAGCACGGGCCTCAACTCGACCATCACCTCTCTCGTCACCTCTGTCTGCTTTAACCCATGAAAAAGTCTCGCTCTGTCTGGCAGATGCAAGTAAGTCATACTCTGGATCCGATCGAACGTCCGAGGAAGTTAAGGGACTAGCTTCTTTCTGGTGTTCGAAAGCCCCGGGAGCATAATTATCAGTTGGAGGGGGAGGTCCGCACGCATCGCAAGCGCACAGCTCGCCACAGAACCGACTGCAGCCATGACCACACATCAGTCTTTCTGGACAAGCCTGACGGCAAATGGCATTAGATTCTGGGAATGCGTGGCATCTGTAAGGGCACAGATGTCCGCAAGGAAGGACCTCGCCACATGGTATACTGCAGCCACCAGCATATTCAGACCAATCATTTGGCTCGTAGATCTCAATCGTCTCCCCGTGTCTGAGACAAGTGACAGGAAATCCAGCTTGAAATTTAAATTGACGGTTCGATTTGAGGTGCTGAATCAGTGGATCCCAGAGAGGATCTCTACCCATTCCCACTGTCTCGTTGGCTTCGGAAGCGGAAAGAGTTATGGCGTTCCCGAAGATGTAGAGGCCACGCCGGGCTCTGGAGAGAGCCACGACGAGTCGGTTTTTGTTGTCCAGAAAGCCTATTCCGAGGTGTTCGTTACTGCGGACAAGCGACAGGAGGATGATGTCATTTTCTTCTCCTTGGAAAGAATCGACTGTGAAGACGTTGAAGTATGCTACGTTTTCGAGACCTGGTGTATTCTTCAACTCTTGGATGATCCGCTTGCGTTGGCCATTGTAGAACTGAAGATGTTTTGTTAGCTGACTACGCATAGAAGCTAGGGGCAACACATACTGTCAACACTGTTATCTTAGTAGAGTCAGTTCCGTTTGCAACAAGGTGCTTGAATACACCAGCAATCATCTGAGCTTCATCGGCGTTATATCTGCTAGAGTCGGGGTTGCGACCTTCAGGCCAATTATGGTGAAAAAACCAAACATCCCGATCTCCCATGCCAGGAACAAAAGGGCGATTGACTCGGCGATCCAGCACGGAGTGGTGGTCCTGAAGATTCCGGTAGAATGGCGAAGGCTCAATGGTCAGCAACTTCCTGATGTTTGGCACCATTCTTCGTTGTTTGTTTAGCATAACGTATCCGATGGAGTTCTTAATCAGCCGCTCGAACATGGAGACGTTCATATGATATGGCGCTTCCTCGAGGGCCTTTATGTTGCAATTCGCCTGTAGTTGCTGGTGGTCTCCGACCAGGATCAAGTGTTGGAGACTCTCGATCATGCCCGCGATGATAGTACCTTCCTTGGTTTCTGCGGCTTCTTCGATTAAAAGTGTTCTTGGTCGAAGAGCAGCGAGTAGTCCACGGTACTTCGACAGCCCCGTTGTAGTGCAACCGATGAGTTTGACTCCCATCTGGCGAATGAAATAGGCATTCAGAGACCACTTTGGAGCGTTAGTAAATGAATGAACCAAAAATTGGCAGATGCATTACCTTTATAAGGCGCTGCCAGTTCACGGCCTCGTTGTACTCCGCGAGCTTCGACTTCAGCTTCTTCCGCATCTTCTCGCCGAGCCCCTTCAGAAGATAGCGGTATGTATCACCTCGCTTGACCAACGGTACCCCATGAAGGTCGAGTTTATGCCTCTTGAGGAGCTTCTTGATATCTTCATCAGAAATTCCAGTGTTCCGACCTGTCCAAGCCCGTTGGAATGGTACATAAGTGCCTGACAAACGATCTTTCTCTTCGTCACGTTCACGCTCGCGGGCTTCCTCATCCAGCGCCGAAACAATCTCTTGCTCTATCTCACCCTCTTCCATGGGTAGCGTACTATCTTTTTGAGGAGTCCTTGGAATTGGCACGACTAGGTCGGACGGGAGCCCTGCGGGTGAAAGTGTCAGTATCGTGTCTCTGAATTTAATCACTCACAAGTTATGGTGCATTCTGGGAGGTGGGACCAAACGTACAGGACTCCATGCCAACAAGACTATTGCCGCCCTTTTCCCCGGCCCATGGATCTTGATATAAGGAATCGTACTGCTCTTGGCATATCACACCCCACTGCAAAAATGTCTCAGCTGTTACCAAATTTTGTGAGAGAAGCGGGTTCAGAACTTCAACAATGGCATGTCCTTTCAGTTCCAAACCCACTTGTGTCGGTTTGAGGCCTTGGCCCATGTTCTCGATCTTCCTTCCTGCTTCACTCCCCTTGAGATGGTACAGAGTCCGCTCAAGAATCTCTTTATTTCCCTTGTCGCAACGTCCACCGAGTCGCACAATATTTGGTTCGAACTTCAGCACGTGGTTCAATAGCTGATCGAGAGCATGGTTTGTTTGAGCGGAGACAATGATAGGCGGCTCACCGGGCTGGAGATTGGACAACATGACCTTCAGGGCTGATACCGAGACAAATGTTTTGCCCGTGCCAGGGGGCCCTTGGACGATAGCCACCTTCTTGTTCATCATATTTTTGAAAGCTAAGAGCTGAGAAGGATCCATGCCGGACTCAGGGATGTCAGGAAAATCCTGAAGTATGTCGATGTTGTGAAGGCTCTCTCTAAGCGCGTGGAGCTTTTCTCTCTCAGCTTGGGTGTTGGGCGGTTCTTCGGGGAGGAGAGGAGATAGATCGTAGACAGAATGCTCTTCGACATATTCCGGGGCCGTGACATTATTATCGAGCGCAACAACATGTTTCGCTAGCGGGAAGCTACAAAATCAGCATCTCACTGGCGGTTTTTCGACAGTGTTAATGAACATACCTCTCGTTCATCAATTTCTGTATGGCCACAAGCATGTGCCGGGAGGCCTCAAAGTAACCAGTTCTAGCCTCTATCATGATGTATTCTAACAGATTGTAAGCTTGATCTCGAAATGGGGAAATGATTCTTCTTACGCTCTTCAGGGTCGAACACGGCCTCGCGGTAGTTACCCCAGAAGATGTCAAGCTGTGGTGGATTCTGATCTACACCTCCGATGAGAGGACGAGCGGCAATCGTGGCTATTTTGCACGATGTACGGAAACAGTCTCGGTGGGAGGAGATTGCGACCATCGTACCCTGCATCAGACGCTTCGATTGATCCCATCGGATCTGCTTTCCTGCTCTTTCGGTGGAGAATTCGACGCGAAAGGCTGGACCGATTGTACTGAGCATGACACCTTTGAATGTGACCTGTAATCTAATCAGCTTCTGCTAGACAAGTTGGGGCACCCTCGGGACTTACATGGGTGTAGATATGCGTCTCATTGTCCTCCATCATGTCCGGATGAGCCTTGAATTGGGCTACTGATTTTCGAAGTGGAGCAATCTCATCCTCTCGAATAATCTGGTAGTGAGCACCGAGGTATTTCGCTTTCGATGGCCACGAACCGTCGATGATATTATGAGGCAGTGTCGAGCTGTAGTCTGGATCGCGCTGATAATCGTTCCATCGCTCCTGAACTGGCATCTCCTTGGCTGGGTCATTGATTGACCAGATCTCGGACGTGCTGGGAACCTCAGGTAGGTTACGCCATTCTTCTGCGAAATTCCCCGTTTCATACTCTTTGTTTATGTGGTCTCTGAGAGCTTCAAAGCCTCTCCCGGAGTGGATGTATACCATATTGAAGATCTAGAACTGTGGCACGATGTCAAAAACAAAGGATGGAAGGTGTGCGAAGTTTTGAAGAAATTTTGAAGTTTGGTTGAGAGATAGAAGGTGTTGGTGAATTGGAAGCTAAACCGTTTTCAGAACATCAGATTTAGCTTCGCGAGTCGCGGTGGAAGTAAACTGAAGTCGGCGACCTGGTGTCGCTCGAGATGTCAAAAAAGCATTGTCCTACATTAAGTGGGTGGTTTTGATTTCAAAATTATTGCCGGAGATCCCCTTGCAGAACAAATCAGACGATCCGGTAGCGTGATGATTGCTGTAAGTTCGTTCGCAAGATTTGGTGAAGGTGCGAAGGTTTGTGACAAACTAACATCGCTCCAAATCGAAACAAACACACCCATAGCGTGAAAATCACCAAAACAAGCACTACAGCAATAAGTAATGTGGCGTTGCAAACAGTCAGGAGGCGCAACAATTGAAAAGGGCAATCATTGCTACGAAAAGCTTACAATGATTCAAAATTCGCATTGTCGTTATCATCATCGAAACAGTGCAAACAAAGACGAGATGAAGTTGAAGAACGGTGAGAAGCTATAAGGTTTTATGACAAGCAGTCGAACTGGGAAGCTGCCTATATACATCACCAACGAGCTGAACACTTGACCTGTAGTATTTACATGCTTCCAAACGCTCCAAGCAAGATACTCGCGGTTGATCTGTTCATGTATGACATCCCTCATTCCAAGCCCGTGCATACATTTCTCTAAAACTCAAGACCACTGCATACCACCCCTTCAACATACTAGCTAGACATACCAATCCCATGCTTAAGGCAAGCTTTGAATGTCCAACAGAGCGAGAGGCCATGAGAAGGAATCTCGGGGAGTTTCCAGTTTCCTCAAACAAGATCTACCATAACGCCAAATTTCCGGCCAGCTTTGGACAGTCCTAGGCCCCTGGCATTGACTTGTTTCTCAATAGCCGCTATAAATTCAGCGTCCTTACTGAGCCCGGTTTGTCGAACTCGGAAAACTCTGCAAAGATGTCTATTAGTTAGTTGTTTGGGCTTGCCCGGCACTCTCTCATATGTGTATTTCCATCTCTTTCCGTCTGGGTGAGGGTCACAGTCTGCTGCATATTCTATCTCAAGGTCTGAGTCGGAGTTGATATCCGGATACTCTGGTCTCTTCCGCTTACGCTTCTTCTGCGATGATCCTGCTTCCAAATCGTCACTAGGTTTTGCGTTTGACGCTGCTTCCGTTTTTGGCGGATTAAGGAGCTTCATCAGCAGCTGGTCTGTCTGCTTGGCTCCTTGCTTTTCGATGGGGAAGCAATAAACGCCAACGGAATCCACGCCAATCTTCGCGAACGGAACGGCCTTGACGACCAATTCAGATATTTCTCTGTCTTCCAATGGAACAATTGAATGGGGAAGAGCTTTGAGGATGCGACCAGCAGACGGGATGTTAGCTAAGGTTCGATCGAGTTCCGCGTTGAATGCATCTTCATGAGTGAGATTGATAAACAGCTCGTCGCGTATGGCACGAAGTTTAGCGGCAAAGACCGTCGACATAGGATCTGTACGTTCGTTGAGATCGTCCAACTGCGCATCAATATCATCGACTAAGTGTCTGCGGCGATCTACAGATGATCGATACTGGCCTTGCAAAGTCATGATGGCTGCATAGTGGATGTTACCTGCTAACATGGCCTGAGAGAGAAGTTCGAATGTAGGAATTGCAGGGTCGTAGCCTCTGGCGGGGATATTGTCCAAGATTAGGCGTCGACTTTCGGGGGTCAGCGGATCGTATGCACCGGCTAGATTGGTAGGAGATTTGTCTTTGACTGCGCGAGATAGTACTTCATAGGCGGCGTCGAATCTGCTGACCGCGTCGTCTGGGCGAAGGGCCGAATTTGCCTTAGGTGGTGGACGGCGAGCAATCTCCGCAGGCTCATTCGTCACAGAACTCAAGGCACTTTGAGAACGCACAGTAACGTCGATAAAATGGTGGTGAAAGTTGGCCCAAATATTATCAGGGACCGTATCCGCTCGGAAACCCTCGCCTCCTAAGATAACAATCTGGCCATCTGGGCAGCGGACGTATCCAACACGTCTATCGTGGACCATCTCGCCGGTTGTGATGTCAGGAAAATCTTTGATATGAGCTCTCGGCATGAAAGCAAGCCCACAGCCAGCTCTGTCTGGAAATGGAAATCCATCTGGATGTATGTCGGTGGAGAAGAAGGAGTGCAGGTTTTTGCACGAGTCCGTAGCAACCCAGCAGGCCCCGAGGTAGCAGTCATCGGCACGAACACCGACAGGGAGGGGAGTTGTGTAGTTGCCGATGCCATAAGACGGGTGAGCTGCTCTATTGGGCCAGATAATAGGACTGGTATTGAAGACAGATATC